>Ga0209427_10009376_pt1 | contig 10927 bp, 18 predicted proteins | sample DeeMarSWOR136_30_FD_187465 | JGI IMG/M metagenome (GOLD analysis project Ga0209427, IMG submission 187465) | Marine sediment microbial communities from White Oak River estuary, North Carolina - WOR-1-36_30 (SPAdes) (version 2) | ecosystem: Environmental > Aquatic > Marine > Intertidal zone >... | reverse complement strand
GCAGTTTCAGCTCTCATTTCCGCGTCTCCTGCTCGCCAATTATCTGGCCAGGGAAATATGAGGTTTGTCCCTGCACAAGTGGAGGCCCCACGCTACAGGAATAAAGAAACCAGAAATATCGAATATAACAACGATGGCCTACCTACCAAAATAGAAATCATCAGGGATTATGCCATCGCATGAGGATAGGATATTGTGCCGGATGAAATTCAAGTACCCAATCTGCCAGATGTTAAAATCATCAAAGATGGCAAGGAAGTAGACACCAGTGCCATTGATGACTATGACCCGTTTATGTCCTTCCTTATGCAGGCTTCCATTGCAGCCAATACTGTCAAGATAAGGAAGCAGTTAGAATCTGAGCGAATTCTTGGCTCCCCCGTCCAAACGGTGCTAAATTGCGACGATACTCCGAGAGTGCTTGATGTGAAGAATGATTATTTAAGGCCCTTGGCCGTGGCCAGTTTTAGCAATGATGGCCCGGATACAGCATATATATCAATAAATAGCCTTAATAATTGGCAAGATCTGAGGAATGGCGAAACTTATACCATTGACCTTATTAAAGCGGATAAAAGAATAGAGACTATTTGGTACAGGTGCAATCAAGGGGAAGTGGCAAGTATTAGAGTAAATGGAGTACTCTAAGAATCAAGAAAGCATCAAAGAGGTCATCGGCTCATCCCCTGAGTTACAGGCTAAAATTCAGACAGAGATAGAGCAGATAAAGCAGAGGCTATGCTAGAACATGGAAACCGCACGTATTCAGGGATGGTATATAGCTGGGCAAATCTGGGTACCAGTCAGAGTCAATAACCTTGGTGAGATATACGTTGCGTTCAGTGCTCCGCCAATAGTCACGGCATATATTGAGCGCTGGGGCGGAGTTGTTCTGACAGGCAGAGACATATCCTTAGATCTTCAGGCTCTTACTGACCCCACTGTTGCAGGCTTGATGAGGTCGCTTGGGGATGTCGGAGCCCTAGAAAACCTTATAACCCGCATTGGGCAAACCACGGATCTAATAGTAGCTCCGGGAGCAGCAGGGTCAATGTCGGCAAAACTCCGCAGAGCAACGCAAGGGCTCGAAGAACTAAAAACAATGATTATTTTGGCTGCCGGTGCCAATATTATCGGTAGAGTTCGCCTCGTTACGGCAACCGGAGATGAGATAACTGATGATGTGGAGGATGCAGTCAGAGCTTTGCTCCAATACCCGACTGCCGCTAATGGCGGCGTAAATGTCGGAGTGGCCTCAACACTGATATTGGCGGCTAACCCGGATAGGCTGTACGCAGCAATAGTCAACGACTCTGATACAAATATCTATCTGGGCATCGGGGCGGCAGCGGTCGCCCATCAGGGCATAAGGATAAACGCTGAGGGCGGCAGTTACGAGATAAACTCCACCAATCTATATAAAGGGGCTATTTATGGAATACACACCGATGTCGGCAACAAAGTAGTAACCGTAGTGGAGGGTGACTGATGCCAATAAATAATCCTGGTGGTGGAACTTTTATTGGACTTCCCGATACCCCCGCCACCTATATAGGGCAAGCAGGCTTAGTGCCAGTGGTCAATGCTGCCGAGGATGCCCTAGAATTTTTGCTGAGAGCAACCATATCAGCTGCCAATAAGACTATATACGTCAGCAAAGAGGCCACAGGCGCGGGAGATGGCACCTCCTGGGCAGATGCCTTTACTACAATTCAGGCTGCTATTGATTCCCATGAGGACGCGATTATTCATGCTTACACTACCAGAGTAAGGCACGGCACAAAAAAAACTGGCACAGCCGATGCCAATGTTCTGAATAAGCTGCACGATACTGGAGAGTTCCCAGCTACTACTGTCTGGGCGGGGCGCAGGGTCTTCAACGTTAGCGGAACTGGACCGGGAAATAACTGGGGAGTGGTGAGTGCCAGAGATAGTGATGACCAGCTTTCAATTGTGGATATTGCTGGAGCTCCTCTTGACCTTTTCCCAAACGGCAACGAGGACTATGTTATAGAACCAACACCATATCGAGAGACTGTTTATCTGAACTCTAACCCAGCGACCTATCCAGCCCACTTTAATAAAGGAAGCATAACTATTGAGGCGGAACATTATTGGCATGGGAATTGCGAATTAAATGTCAACGTAGGCGAGATAAAAGATACTACTGCTGATTTCTCTAATGTTGAACTAGGAGATAGAGTATTTGTCCTTGACCTTAATGGAGCTGATGGCAGGGCACAGGATTATGAAGTTGGAACTGTGGATGATATATCACAGATAGGTGCTGGTATTGTAAGAACCAATTTAGCCAAAACTCCGACAACTAACTGGGAGTATGTCATTGTTAAGACTGAAATTAGTGGTTCGGATGATGGAACTGATGGTGGAACAGCTAGAAGCTATTGCTTTGATTTGGCTGTTATAGATAAAGTTGTAATAGATGGGTTTTACTTTACCTTTAGTGATGATTCCCCCGTCAGGTTAGCTGCAGTAAGATATTTTGATTTGTTAGATTCAATAATCGAAAATTGTGATAGGGGGATGTATATAGCTGAGGATAGCTTTTACGCTGTTTCCCGTTGCTTTTTGGAAAGTACGGTATCACCGACATTTTTTGCGAATTCTTCTAAGGGGGGATTTTCACGCAGTGCCCTAACAAGCGTTACTCATATTTCTGTTATTGATTCAATGTCACGAATCACAATAAGCTATAGCTATTTTGATAATGGCAATAGGGGCGTTGAAGCAAGGGCTTTTTCCTATATGTATCTCTATCGAAATACAATATCAGCTAACGTAACAACTGGTATTTATGCCCGTTACAATTCGGCAGTTAGGGTTTTACAGACGACAAATAATGCTGTTATACCAGTAGACCCTGTAGGAACAGTGGAAGGAGCTTACATAGGTTAAGGAGAGCATGATAGTTCTATACTTAAAAGAAAATAATCTATTCCTTCAAGGATAAAGTTTTTAAAAGCTGGTAGAGGTCTACAATATTCTAGTAGGAATAATAAGGGGTAATTTAATTGAGCCAGAAAGAGTGGGATGCGGCAAGGGGAGTATTATGCCCGAGGTGCAATAACGAGACACTAAGGTTGATTAATGGAGTCTGCCCGCACTGCTCGAGGGAAATAGATGAGGAATGGGAAAGGGAGAGAGAGGACAAGACTCTCAGGAATCATTACCGGGCAAAGTTGAGGGAGGGGACCCTTGACCTTCACCGGATGAGGGAGGGGATTCTGTAGTAATCTCAGGGCAGATGATATGCAATATTTTTGCCTCCCGGTCTATTTTAATCTCGCATTTTTCTTTCCCTTTATAAGCTGATGGAACCCCAGATAAGGCAAACTCAGCTATATAAGGGAATCCTTCATCAGTTTCTATATCAATAAGCTCCACATCCTCGGAGATTTGTTTATTCTCAACCATCTCTTTGATTATTCCACATGGAGCACAATGTTCTGATACGAAAATCCTTGTTTTTTCCATAACCTATAATATAGCAAGGGGGAGGTGGTTAATCAAAAGCCACCTCCCCCTTTTGCCTTACTTGACTTGGCTAAATTATTTGCGCATCTTAGGTGATACGCAGTCCTTCATAGCCGTCATCAATGCAGACTTTGAGATACCAGGCTTGATCCCGCATTCCGCAGCCACAGTCTTAACTTTCCGTTGCTGGGAGGTCATCGGGTATGCCCGGGGCAGAGCGGCTATGTAGTAACCGCGGTTGCCACCCACTGGGTAGGCAGCATCCCTAGCCTTATAGGGCTTTGGGCGTCTTTTCGGAGCGCTGAAGGCACCTGCTAATGAAATTACAGCCATCTTGCCTCCTATTGAATTTGCCGGTTTTCCTGGTCTTTATGACCTTTATAACCTTTCGACACTAATACTCTATTGATTCTCTGGGGAAATGTCAATTGTATTCCATTCTTTGCAATTCGGGCACTTTATTTTCACGACTCCCCAGACTATCGCTTGAAGGCCCAGGAATCTTCCGCAACCCTGGCAATGTATTTCCTGGGTCTGAACCATCTGATTTGAAATTATATCTTTCGCATGGGGATCTTCTACTACTTCGGACAACTGCACTCCATCAAGGCATTTCTGATTGCCAGCTCGATACTGTTGATATTGCTGGCGAGGTTCATATCGATATTATCAACTATACACTCGGATAATTTAGCGACATCCTTCTCACAGCTCTGCCCTCTTCTGGCCCGCCCAATTTTAACCGGTTTCGGCTCTTTGGGGAGGGAGCAAATACTTATAGCCTCCTCCTCGGTTTGAGCTTTCCCGGAGCAGATTTTGGCTCCAACGCACATATCAAACTGGCGTTGCTCTTTCGGTTTTGATCCCCTCATATAGGGAGCCATACATTGGTTATACTGTTTCCTGTCCACTTTATCGCCATCCTCGGGGTAGACCTGATGTAGTTTTGAATGCTACTATCATACCTAGAAAGATTATTCCGAGAGCCGCCATCGCCTTGGGAGTGCTTCCCTCTTCTTGTTGTTGGCTGACCTTTATTCTCCCTCTCATAGTATGACCCTTTCGTTGGCGGTTAAAGTATTCACGTGGGACTTCAATAATGCCGTCTCAATTCCACCAAATACTAATTAGCCCCCAGTTATTCTGCCAAAAGCCGGAGCGTAGCACTCGAAGAATTTGGCAGTGTCACCGGGATACTTCTCTTTGCATTCCGCCGCTGCCTGTCTGATTTTCCTTGCCCGCTCGCATCTTCCATCTGAAACGAGCTCCACTGTGGAGCACCACTCCCTTTCCTCACTGTCCTTGAGTGTGCCTATGGCTCCAGAGGTTGTGCACATCCTATTCTCAGGGCTGTTAGGGCCGTCAGGCTCAATAAGGCAACAAACACAGGGTTCTCTCCGGTTTTCGCGTCCGTAAAGGGGTATCGCACCGGGACCCATGGCTCCGCTCAGAGCGACATCCCGAATATCAAGCTGGTCTTTTATCTTTTCTGCGAGTGCCTCAGCCGTCTGGTCTATTTCAGTGTCTGATAGCACTCCCCTGGCGGTGCCCTCCTCCAGGCCGGTTCCCAGGGGAGGCAATTCTTCTATCATTTCCGGAGTAACTTCCGTAACGGCAACTCCGAAGTGTCGGGCTGCACGCTCCCGTTCAGTTAAGGGATTGCCCACGCCTATCTCTTCCATTATTCACCTCCTTCCGGTTAATCCCGTTCCCCGCTCGGGCAGGGGGTAAAGGTCTGGGTTAGCACAATACTCCTCCTCAGTAATCCCGTAATGTCGGCACGCCCTGTCGATATCCTCCAATGGCACGCCCCGGCCGCGCTCCTCGCCTTCTCTTGCCTGGGAAACTTGCCTGTTGATTCTGCCTCTCATTGTTCCAATTCCTTGTCCAGCATTTCTCCTGCTTTTTCTCTGACCTTGGCCTTTTCCTCTGGGCTCATATTCGCTATTCTGCCTTTCAGCCACTGCTGCCCTATCTCTCCCCTCAATGTCTGAGCGCTGCTGGCCACCTTCTCCAGGTCACCAGCGCTTAATATCTCTGCCATATCATGTCTCAGGTCCCTGCTGCCTGTCAAAACACTATTGGCTACATTCCTTTCCCATTCCGGGAGCTGAGATGTCAACTCGGGGCGCAAATCAACCCTTTCCATTGCATTAAGCTCATCCCGGCAAAGCCCGATCCTGCTTATCACTTCGGTGGATTCTACTCCATCTTTGCGGGCGAAGCGGAGAGCCTCCGCCAGCAGACCGGAGCAGGTGGATAGATGGTCCTGGCTACAAGGGATGCAGGCAGTCCCCTGGGACACGCTATGAGAGCCTCGAGAAAGCCCCTGTTCCTCTTTTTCCGACTCTTTACCCGCATTTTCCGTTTCAGGGGCAGTCTCTACCAAGTCCTCTAAGTAGATCTGATGGAATTTTGCCTCAAGGTCCTGCACGCTGGGCAATTCCCCTCTCACTTCAGGCTCTTGCTTCTTCACAAGATAGGACAGGAGATCAAAGCCCTCATTAATCAGCTCTCCCGGTTTTGGCATATATTCAGTCTAATTTCTTTCACCCTGACAGTCAAATATAGAGATTCCAATGAAATGTCATGGTTTGCTCGCGGCTATTTGATATCCCCAATAACCCATAGTCCATATTCCATATTCCATAACCCATAGTCCATATTCCATAACCCATAAAGCATAACCCATGACGCTTGAAGCGTTCCAAATCTGAAATCAAGCGAGTCAGATTAAATATTGTTCATAACCCATAGGCCATGGCCATTTGCATTCTTAGACTATGGGATATAAGATGAATTATTGATAATGGTCTATAGGATGTAAATATGCCATTCTCTGCAAAACCACTAAGTGAAGATGACATAAAGGCCATAAGGGAGTTCAGCGGTGGAATACAGCGCGGAGCCAAGCAATTTGGCATATCCATAAAGCGCTACAGAAATATCAAAGCTGCTCCTACTTTGGAAGAGGCAATAGCTATTGCACAACCTAAACAAATAGATGGCAAAGCCGGCAATGACCACGAAACCGATGTTTCTTTGAGCGAACTAAAAGTCAAGGGTTCCCCAGTCAAATTCAGAATCAAGGATGAGGACATAATCCTAACGGCGGATGATTTGCTTACTTCATATTTCATCTACTTGGACATGAAGAGGAGACTGGGTTTAGAGGATTCATTCTCGGGGGCTTTGGTTGTTGGAATGAAGACAGTATGGTCATTGACGCAAGTTCCTTTAATAAGCGAGGAGGGAGAAATCCAGAATGGCTAATTTAGATGAAATTGTCCAGCATAGAATAAAAGTTGGGAAACTACCGAATACCCAAACAGAGGTGGATGCTGTAGACAAGACTGCACAACATATGAAAGCTATTAAGGAGGTGAAAGACGTGGCTGAAGAAATATCAGGTGCGGGGGAACTGCGCAGGCAGGTCCAAGAAAGCGAGGATGCTCGAGTAAAATCAGAGCGTGAACTGGCAGAGGAACGGCAGAGGCAACTCCAAGAGCAAATAAAAAATCTTCAGAATGAGGTGACCAAACTCTTTGATCAAAAAGGTCCAAACCCAGAAGTGGCCAAGCTGATGCAGCAGCTTGAAATTACTAAGAATGAGCTGATCCAAAACAGATTCGACTACTTGGATAAGGAAATAAAGGAATTGAGCCAAATGAAAGCCTCTGGAGCCAGCCAGACAGCCCTTGATCAGCAAATAAAACAAATCAAAGCCGCCGCTAGTGAGCTTGGTCTGCAAGCACCTTCAGGGAATGTCATGTCACCGGAGCTTCAAGTCCAGCTTAAACAGATGGACATTAACCTGCAGTTACAAATGGAGCAAATGAAGGATGATAGGGACCGCAGGGATAAAGAATGGCAATTGACACTCAAGAAGTGGGAAGATGAAAGAGATCAGAAGGAAAGAGAGCTTACGGCCAAAGTAGCAGCGGAGAAAGATAAAATGGCGCTTGCCGGTGATTTTATGAAGAAGATTGGTATGACCTTCGCCCAAGCCACACGGGATGCTGGCCAGGAAATTGCAACGGGGAATGTTGCCAGCCAGGTAATTGAAGCTGGTGAGGGTGATTTTGGCGAAGTTACCTGCCCAACCCCGGGCTGCGGCGCTTCTATTGCCATTGCCAAAGATGCTATAAAGGCAATCTGCCCTAACTGCTCGGCTGTTTACCCAATCCAAAGAATACCAAAGGAGCCTGGAATTGCTTCCGAAATTCAACCCAAAGCTGGTGCTTAGCTCACTGGCCAAAGGGTTTGCACCGGATTTTGTCAGCGGGGTATTGGAGGGTGAGGCAAAGGGCAAAAGTGTAGAACAGTTTTATCAATATATCGAGAAGGGAATCTGGAATACTATACCTATCGGACAAAGGCAATTTCTTCTCAACCAAAAGCCCTGGAACCTCGACTGGCTGACATTTGATTTCGTTGTTAATGCAATAGCCCAATCCAATCAGAAAATCGCCTGCCTGATAATCTCATCACCCGAGCTGCAGCAAAATATCAAGACTGAGATAGACCAGATAAAGCAAACGCTATCTTGATAATTGACAAGCTCAGATTATTGACTTAACCTTAATTTAGACTATTTTCAGGAGGTCAATTATGAGAGGAAGATCTGGAAACACAGTCGTGGCGAAAGCAGAGCAGGTGCTGAGGAATTATCAGCTATCCCACGGTGAGGTGGGAGAGGGACCAGCCATAACGCAAGTAGTCATTCCCACAACTCTCTTTGTCGGTGTTATTTCTTTTATTGCCGGCGCTATTGTCGGGCCAGCATTATGGGTTTCCACCAAGGCTGGCTCTGAATGGCTGGCAAAAAAAGCTAAAGAACGCATCGGATAAGACAGCATTATGGCATTGGTATTGCAGGCCCCCAGCAGAGTGCCGCCAACTATAGCTCAGCAGGTTTTTGTCATCGGCAGTGGAATAGCTGGAGGCTTGGCTGGATTCATTTTGGCAAAAGAGTTGACTGGTGTGGAGGATGTGCCAGCAGACTTGGTAGCTGGCGTAACAATTGTCAGTGCATTTGCCACTCTAGGTGCCGGTATCTACCTCGCCAGAAAAGCAAAGGGACAAGTATGAATCTCCAGGTCAAAATACAAACCGAGGATAACTCGGAGGGCATCAGCCTTGATTTCAATGTGCCCATTCCAGATAAGCACGTCAAAATTCTAAAAGAATCGGGAAACCTGATTTCAGCTGTAACCGGAGCAATCCAAAACGCAGCCCAGGCATTCCAAAATATAAAGGACGAAATGAGGGAAGACTAGATGCTTACAATCGATAGCAGTATCCCTTGCGACGATCAGCCCGTCAACCAGGCCACCCTCATTGGAGAAAATAGGTATCTGACCAGTTGGATAACACCCAATAATCTTGAAATACAGCAGATGTATAAGGAACTCACTCAGGGTATTGCGGATCAAAGGGAGAGAATTATCACTCTTTGGAATTTTGTAAAAGACATCCCCTATACCAAATTCGTCAAAAGCAGAATACAAATTGATGGGAAAAGATTCTATCAGAATGACACTTGGCTTGATCCGGCGCAAGCGCTCATAGCAGGGCGCCTTAACTGTTTCAATAAATCAGCACTCCTCACCAGCCTCCTCCGCCAGGAGTTGAGCCCCGACCAAGTGTTTGTCTGCCTCACTAATGTCAATGTCGATGGCATTGATGGTCACGCGGTGAGTTATATCAGGTTTGAAGACGACTACATTCTTGAGACTACCAACCCGGGCATTAAAAACCCCTTTATGCCAGCCAGCGCCGCCGATATTTACGGGGCAGTGGCATGGTTTAACGATAAACAGGTTTCCTATGTCCCCGGGACCCGGCTAAGGGAACCGCTCGGCTTGTGCTGCATTGGCTGGTTGGAGCAATACATTAATGAAAGACTGTGCACCGAGTACATCTAGTAGACTGGATAAACCAATACATTTGACAAAATACTGACTATAATTTTTAATAGTTAAGTAAAGGCGAATAAAAAGGGGTGAGCGCTCTCGCAGGAGAGTTTAAGGCTCACCCCTTCTCTTTTGCGAGAGAGTGCTCACCAAAGTAAATTCGCTGGCTTAATAGCCGTAAGGTCGAGCGGCGAATAAAGAGCGGGTTAGAGGACCTGAAAAGGTTCTGAGCTAACCCGCTCTTTACCTTCAGGTTCTCTAGCCCGGAAAGAACAGGAGGTGTTCTATGGCAATAAGATGGGCAGAGGATCTGGGAGCGCCGGCTTTAGTGGCTGCCGCCGACATAGCAACTAGCGAGCTGAAGCCGGAGTGGAACAGGCCCCTCGGAATCAGTCTAGCCGCTGCCGGTTACATCCTCAGTGGCCTTCTGGGAATAGGCGGTACTTTCGTCAAAAATGTCGGTATAGCTTCTTTCCCCTGGGCTATTGGTAGCATCTACCAATACATCAAGGAATCCGCAGCCGTGACAGGCCGGGCATCATCCAGAACGGGTACACGAATTCCGTTGCAGTCCAGGTCAACAGCAAGCCAACTCGGATCCCGAATAGGCCGATATCCGGCGCAAGAGACCAAAGAGGAATTCGAGGACGTAAGGTTAATAGGATAGAGCCATAGTTGTAGGTCGAGCAACTGATACAGCTCTAACCCGAATTATAAGGAGGTTAAGCTATGGTTATCATTCCACAAGAGGAACTGTCACTGACAGACAAAAAAAATTACTGCGAAAGAGCACTTCAGGCTGGTATTAAGAGAGCCTTGGAACTCTCGCTGGCAGGAAGCCGCGGTGAACTTACTTTCCGCCATGCTGAAAACACTCCAGACTTTGGTTGTACTCTCAATGCTTGGTGGACACAGACCCTGGCAGCGGTTCCTGGTCCATATACTGTTTTCAATGGTGCCGCGGGTGCTGCACTGGTTCCCCGGTTGGGTGCAACACAAGTAGCAGTATTCTACAAGGCGTCAGTCCTCACCGTCCCAAACCCATTCACGATTTTGAGGTTTGGCGTTGGGCCAACCGCTGGTGCGCCCACAACAACGAAGGGACATGTTGACCTGGAGCAGGTTGAGGGTTACTTGACCCAGATCGGTTTTCTGAGTGAGCCGATTCCATATGACCGCAATGATTGGGTGAATATCTGTGTGGAGAATAAGATAAACACTGCTGCTCAGGAACAACTTGTCCTCGGTTGCTACATAATCGAACCCGTGGGCGGTGTCATAAGCTAAAGCTAAGGTCGATAGCTGCTAGAAAGCATTAAGGTCGGAAGGAGGCAAAAATGCAAGGTGGACTATCACAGGTAATCAAGCGGGCAATCAGGAGCATCACGCCAACCAATACCAGGGCTGGTGGCGGCGTCTTTATCGGCATGCTGCCGACTGGAGCGGGTCTTAAGGCCGCAGCGCCAGTCACAGGCTTGGGCGGAACCTCAGCGTTTGTCTATTCTGGCAAGCCCGGT
>Ga0209427_10009375_pt1 | contig 10929 bp, 8 predicted proteins | sample DeeMarSWOR136_30_FD_187465 | JGI IMG/M metagenome (GOLD analysis project Ga0209427, IMG submission 187465) | Marine sediment microbial communities from White Oak River estuary, North Carolina - WOR-1-36_30 (SPAdes) (version 2) | ecosystem: Environmental > Aquatic > Marine > Intertidal zone >... | reverse complement strand
AGAGACGGGACCAGTTCCATACAGATAGTTGAAACATCCCAGGTGGATATGGGTCTGGAGGGGCAGAAGGGGATATTTGAATCTTCCACACACTTTAATCCCGTTGATCTGATATGCGGAATGCGGGATTATTCAGGCAGGCATTTTAGCCTTAACGATTATGTGGATCATGAAGCGGGACAGATTACGATCAAATCCAAGGATGGCAAGGAACTCAAGGCGCTTGAACTGCCCGGGCTCTGGAATGGATCCATGGCCTATTGGAACAGTGTCTTTGTTGAGGTTCCGCTTATTACCTTTACCCCTGTAAAGACCGTCTTTGACCTCCTGCGCAAGGAGCATCAACCGGAATGAATATCCCCGTGGGAACCTACGGGGTATCAAGTATCCAGAATACAGGAGCCAGGAGTCAGAATATAGGAAGTAAAATTCAATACTTGGCAACACGAAGTTAGTCTTCTGGCTTCTGGCTCCTGACTTCTGATTTGCGTGATTAAAACTGAAACAGGATAAAAAAAAGAATGACCGAGCTAATTATCGAACATATCGAATGGGGCGTGGCCAACGCCTATGTATGGGGTTTTATCCTGATCTTTCTTTTTATGACTATAGAAAGCTCCTTTATCCCCTTTCCGAGCGAGGTCGTAATGATCCCGGCCGGTTTTCTCGCATATCGAGGGGAATTGACCTTCGGGGCGCCTTACATTGACCTTGCCGTTGCCCTGTTGTGCGGACTGGCCGGTTCCATGGCAGGGGCATTTATCAACTATTACATTGCATTGTTATTGGGCAGGCCTTTCATATATCGCTATGGAAAATATTTTTTTATCAAGCCCCAACTGTTTTTAAGGGCGGAAGAGATCTTCCTTGAATACGGAGAAATAACAACCTTTGTATGCCGGCTGCTGCCCGTTATAAGACAACTAATCTCTTTGCCCGCAGGACTCGCAAGGATGCCCCTCATGAAATTTTCCTTGTTTACCGCGCTGGGCGCAGGGATATGGTCAGCGATACTGTGCTGGATAGGGTATTATCTTGGGAGTCTTTCCTCGGAAATGACCTACGCACAGCTTGTCCACAAAGGAAAGGATATCCTCAAGGAAGATTATATATGGATCTTGCTGTGCCTCGCCTTTATTGTCGCGATATATGCCATGATTCATCATCTTGTGATGAGACCAAAAAAGATAGTATAATATTTATTTATATTACCTTGTTTTCCAGTCACTGTATTTTGCACTAATTTCAATGCGCTGGTGCACTCAAAAAAGTGCATATCTTCTAATATCTTTCTTCCCGGATACATACTTGTCAAACATACTGAATGAATCTTCTTTTGCTTAACTTACTAAATCTGCAGGGATTTTCCGCTCTAAACGCATCTTGTTTTGGCAATATGAGAGGCATCAAGTCCTTTCCCCTGAGTGGCATGAGAATTGAAATATTGAAAAGATAGATTTTATAGAAATCTGTGATATAATAATCTGGAACCATAAACCTTGATTCCTGAATTGCAGATATTTACTCCCGGTCAAATTAGTTAAGAAAAGAAAAAACTATGTCATCGATATTCAGGAAAATAATAGCCAGGCCAAATATCGCCATCGATCTTGGGACCGCTAATACACGTATCTACGCCTCAGAACCGGATATGATTACAGAAGAACCTTCCTTGGTACGAAATATACGCCAGGATAAAAACAATGATCCTGATGCATACATAGCTTACCTTAACAGCAGACTGGCCTCCTTCCCTCTTCGAGGGGGTGTAGTTGTTGATGTCAACAGCGCTATCAAGTTGCTCAAACCTTTATTCAAAAGAGTAAATAAAGGATTGAGAAGGCCTGTATCACTGGCTTGCGCGCCGAGTGATAGTTCTGAAAAAGAACGCAATCTCCTTGCTGAGGCAATTATCTCTGCCGGATGCTCTCATGTCGCCATCATACCGGAACCCTGGGCAGCTGCGATAGGCGCCGGCATAGATCCAACATTTCCATCAGCGCAACTGCTCGTAGATTTTGGGGAAGGCGTTACGGACATGGCTGTCATTAGGGATGGAAAGTTCATCTTCACATCAGCAATACGAACCGCCTGCTTTGACATCCATAAAGCAGTGCGCACCGCAATAATCTCGCGATATAGAGTCTTTGTATATCCGTCGGACATAGAAAGGTTGACCCACAAGGTTGATACGATACTTGAGTCAAAAACATACCCGCTTGAGACAATAAGAGTTAAAGGAATAGATATTGTTAGAAGACGTGAAGTGGCAATCGAGGTGAGCAATATGGAAATCATAGGTGCGATTGAGCCCGTGATCTATAAAATCCTCAAAATGATCGAGACAAGCCTGAAGAAACTTCCCGAAAATATCTATCATGAGATATCCAAGTCCGGTATCTGTCTTACAGGCGGGGGAAGCTGTATCAAAGGGATAGAAAGGATTTTATCCCTGAGAACCAACCTAAACGTAAAGATCGCCTTGGATCCGATACATGCTGTGATTAGAGGAGCGAGCCAGACCTTGCGATGCTGGGAAAAGCAAAAATTCTGGTGGGAAAATATTGTTTGGCCAATATCGTCTTCGTGATTCCGCCCTGCCCCTAATCAGCAGGACATATATGGCAGGCTATCATTTGATAAACTCGCCATTCTTCCATTGCCCTTCCAGCCTGGTGCCGTCAGGAGATGTATAGATTCCATATCCATCCATCTTATTCCCTGCCCACTGCCCTTCATATACGCTCCCGTCAGGGAAGATAAGGGTTCCATTCCCATTATATTCACTATCTTTCCATTGCCCGATATATTGCCTGCCGTCTTGAAATGTGTACTTCCCTTGACCATTATATCTGTCATTTGCCCATTGTCCTTCATATTTTCTGCCATCCGGCCATGATATTACCCCTTCACCGTCTCTCCTGCCGTTTTTCCACTGGCCTTCATACATGCTGCCGTCAATGAACTGGAATATACCATTACCGTTTATTATCCCGTTTTCAAATTGTCCCTCATATCTTCTGCCGTCCGGCCAATTTAAGATCCCTTCTCCGTACCACTTTTCATCCTTCCACTGGCCTGTGTACTGTCTTCCGTCAGCATAATTCATCGTACCCTGGCCATTTATAATGCCATTATTGAATTCCCCTTTGTATATTGTCCCGTCTGCGAACTTTAACTCACCCTGTCCCTGGTAAATATTATTCACGAACCTGCCGACATAATTGCTCCCGTCCGGTAATGTCAGGCTGCCTTTACCATTAAACTTGTTGTCTTTCATGGAGCCATTATAGTATCTGCCTTCCGGAAAGGTATAAGCCCCCTCACCCTCTATCTTGCCGCTGTTAAATTGCCCTACATATTTTTTCCCGTCATTCCATGACAGGGTCCCTTCCCCATGCCACTTTCCATCTTTCCACAGGCCAGTATATTTTCTTCCATCAGCATAAGTCATAGTGCCCTGGCCATTTATAGCGCCATTATTAAATTCCCCCTTATATAATGCCCCATCGGCAAAGGCATATTCTCCCTTTCCCTGGAACATGTCATTTTCAAATTGCCCGACATATTTCCTTCCGTCAGCAAATGTCATGGTCCCATTTCCATGGCGAACGTCCTCTTTCCATGGGCCAATATATCTATGGCCTTCAGGATAAGTCATGGTCCCTTGTCCATCCATCATGTTATCCCTGAATTCACCTACATATATCGCGCCATCCGGAAATGTCAGTATCCCATGCCCGTTCATTTCATTATTTTCAAATGATCCATCATATTTTTTACCATCCGGATAGACCAATGTCCCCTTCCCTAATATTATGCCGTCATAAAAATAGCCTTCATATGTTTCGCCCTCAGGGTATGTCAGCGAACCTTGACCGTTTATTATATTGTCTTTGAACTGACCTGTGTATCTCTTCCCGTCCGGAAAGATCATAGTGCCTGATCCGTTTATCCTGTTACCTACAAAATGTCCGGAATACATTCTTCCATCAGTGAATTTCATAGATCCTTGACCGCTCATGCTGTCATTATTCCATTCGCCGGTATATTCCATGCCCTCAGGAGAAATATACTTTCCTTGGCCATCCCTTATACCATTCTCCCATTGGCCCTCATATATGCCTCCGTCAGGGTAAGTCATTTTACCAAACCCTTTTTTCATGCCGTCTTCAAACTGCCCCTCATACCTTGTGCCGTCGGGATTAATCAAAATTCCCTGTCCATGGTATTTTTCATCCCTCCAATCCCCTTCATACCTAATACCGTCCGGATGCGAATATATCCCGAACCCGTCATCACAATCACCTTTGATGCAATACAGGTTTCCGCATCCGACACCGCATAAGCAAAGGAATGCCAGGAAGATTGCAAATGTCTTAATTCTAATAAGTGGCCTGCAGATTGAGATATCAGTTCTAATATTAACCATGTGACTTAAAATATCCGTATTTCATATGTCTTGACGAATTGTTACAATAATCTTTTCGTAACTATCATAATCCATTATCAATTAATTTTCAATGATCAATCTTCACGGTGGAGCCCCACAGGTAAATCCGTGGTCCCATTGAAATACCCGTCTTCGCCTCCGGCTACGACGCGGTTATCCGCCTTAATTGTGGGCGACATCGCGCCGTAGCAAGCGATCAATTACGCATTCAACCACGGGCAAGCTCGTGGTCTTCTGCGAAGGCGGATAAAATTAAAAAAGCACTTATGAGATTCTCATAAGTGCATGAATTTACTGGCGTGCGCAGGGTGATTCGAACACGCGACCTGCGTACTTTTTTCATCATGCTTCGCTTATCACTATCCTTTGTCCTGCCCTTACAAATAGCAGGTCTTTGACTCCGTCGAACATCTTGAAATATTCTCCTTTCTGATCTGTGATCTTGTCGAGAGAAAAACCCATTATGACGAGATCCGCGTTCTCAGATTTTTCTGAGACAATATTTTCAAAGGCTTTTATATTTTTATCCCACGGGACCTGTTGCACTGTCTTACCGGAAATCGGAATTCTTCCTTTTTCAATAAGCAAGTCCAATTTCTTAACTTCCTTTACCTGTTCTTTACTCTCGAATGCTGCATAAATCTCAATCTCGCATCCTGCCCATTCCGGATGGCCGATTATTATATATGCCAGAAGTATCATGAGATTGGCATTCCTATAATCAGTAGGCGTAAGCCAGATATGTATCTTCTTTTTGTACCCGAAATGCCTTTCTGATGAGCGCAAAACACAGACACTGAAATCCACAAGGGCAGCGAACTGGATCCCGTCTAAAATATCGGATATATCCTCCGTTTCTTCTTTTAGAAATTCGAAGAGTACGCTGTTGTTGTCCATCCCGGCTATGCCTGGGATCTGCACTATTTGAGCCACTGCCGTCTTAAAACTTGGAGATATTATCGTGTCCACATAAATTCCTGCATTGCTCGCAGCCCCCATCTTTATAAGCTCTTCCAGTTTAGCCTTTGCCTCGTGTTTTGTCTGCTCCGTGAGAACTCCTTTAATAAAATGAATAAATGTGCCGAAACCATAATGATGGCTTATCCATCTTAAAAGGTCAAAAGGCGCCAGCCTGGCAAATGAATTCGAGGATATAGCGATGAATGAAGGTCTCCAGTTTGTCTGGCTTATCCTGGACTTCCTCTGTATTATTATCTGGAGATTCCTTGTAATCTGTGACAGGACGCCTTTTAACATGTCGGAGAGCCCGTATTCTTCCTCTCTCCCCTTCTTAATGCTTAAATAAATAACGATTATCGCAATTATTGCCAGGATGGCATATAAAGTGGACATCTGAAACATCATAATAAAGCACGCAACAGCTCCTATCAGGGATAAATACCATTTTGAACGAAATGTAGGTCTGTAAGAAGGGTTTCCCGAAAAATGTTCCAAAAAACTTACAAGACAAAGGGTGCCGTATGTGATCATAAAAAACATGCTTATTATCTTGGCTACAATATTCACGCTTCCTAGGGATACAAATAGAAATATAATTACAGCCGTAATAATGGTCGCATTGAAAGGTTCGTTTGATTCGCCCCTGCCCTTCCGCAGAATATTATTAATATTTTTCAGCCAGAATATGTTATCAGTCGCGAGGGCCTGCATGGTCCTGGGAGCTATAAGCAGAGATCCTATTGCGGATGAAAGTGTGGCAGCGGCAAGGCCTATGGGAATTATCGGCCCCCAGATGGCAATCCTGCTCATTATGAACTGATCCCCTGCAAGCTCATCCGGACTGCAGCTGTATCCCAGTTTTAACACCACTAGTACATAAATAACCATTCCGGTCAAAGTTGCGGATAAAGTGCCAAGGGGAATCGATTTCCTGGGATTCCGCAGATCTCCCGAAAGCCCAACACCGGCGGTCATGCCTGTAAACGCAGGAAAGATGATGGCAAAAACGACAAAGAAATTGTCAGGATTATCGACCCTTGCAAACATATCGAACGAATGCCCTGAATCCGTACTGCCGAGGAAAAACATAAGAAGCGAGATTGCCAGTATGACAGTAACAACCCATAATGCCCTCACGCCTAGAACCGCCCCCTTGAATACAATCAGGAAAAGCAATAAAAGGGTTGATGGTATGCTTATCAAATATATGGAAGGCTCCATTCCCAATGCATTCCCTATCAAAGGTAAAAGTGGCCTGAATGCCTCCGAAAATGCAACCATATAAAAGGCCACTGAGATCGCCTGAGAAAAATACAGGGATATCCCTATAGTGCCTCCTAACATCGGCCCGAAGGATCGGCTTATCATATAATATTCTCCACCACCCTCTACCTTCAGGTTTGTGGCTATCTCTGATATAGCTAGAGCGGTCGGGATCGTGATAATATGACCAAGGACTATAAGAAGGAATACGCCCGTAACGCCCACATTGGCCGTCGCATATCCGAACCTTAAAAAAAGTATTGCTCCCAATATAGTATTGATCGCGGCAAGGAACACGGGCGAGGTTCCAAAGCCATATCCCTTTGAAGACTTTTTTTTAGGCAAAATATTCCTCCTTCATCTCGATTTAGTTATAGATGCAATTGTCGATCCATTCCGGACAATAAACCCCGGATAATAAACCATAGAAGAAATTTACTAAAGATCAGCGGTGCGGGTTGCTCGCGTCCTCTGGAGCGATCTTTTCGGTGATAATTTGCTCTGTATCTGTTACATCCGTATCAAGGGTTTTCAGATATTTACGATATTCCTCAATTCTATCTTTGATTTGTAATTTTTTACCTTCTGATGCTTCATTCATTGTGGCCTCAAGTTCTTCTATTTCTTTGATCACATCTTGCTTTGCTTTATCTGCAATTTCAGCTGTCTCGGCCTTATCAAATGCAATTTCCTCAGCATTTACCTTCTCTTCAGGGGTTTGTTCAATAGCTATAATCGGAATAACCTTCTTATCATCAGGTATCCGTCTCTGATTCATAATACTGGGTGACATGATTTCGATGTTTTGGTCATGTAACGTGTCCAGAATGCTTTGGTAGAGATTCGAGCGAGCCGTAATCAATCTTTTAACTTCCGTTAATAAACCGGATATACGGTATGTGACAAAAAAATTACCAAGCTCCAGAATGTGTACAAAGGGTTCTTCAAGCCCGCATTTTTCCGCCGCTTTTATAAGAGAAGATTGTACCTGGGAATGGTGGGCATCATATCCTAAAGAGACAGTAGCGGAAATTATTGTTCCTGAGGTTCGAATGGTAGTGACAGCGTTTGTGATCAAGAAAGTATTTGGCAATGCGATAAGCTCGCGTGTTTCAGTTTGTATCTCAGTATCGAACAGTCCTCGTTCGGAGACACGACCAAAATGGTTAGCTACGCGAATAAAATCACCGGTTCGAAAAGGTTTTGTTATACGGAGTAAAATACCGGCCATCAAATTGGAAACAATACTTGTCGATGAGAAAGCGATTATGCCTGAAATCAAAAGTCCGATTAGCCCGATCAACTGATTGCGAGAGCTCTCGCTTACAGGTAAAGCAAAAACTATAGTCAGTAGCCCTGCAATCGTCAGTCCGAGTAAAATAATCTGCCGCGGAAACTTACGCTCGTTTCCAAGATGGGGATTCCTTCCGATCAGAAACCAATAAAAAGCCCATAAAACAGCGATTACTCCTATGATTGTTAATAGGGTTGGTAAGATAATAATAAATTTATCCATCATAGACTCCAGAATGATCGATTTCGAGATCCTTTATCTTTCCGCCAAACATATATATCATTAGCTTCGTTATTTTAACGGAATGAGAAGAAATTTGCATATCACTTTTAAATTATATGAAAACTGATTTCTAAGCAATATATATATATTTGGGCAGAAACTGGATGTTGAGGTTTGCGGAAATAGGCTTCTCCTTTAAACTCCCTTAATTTGTATTAACTTCTATCTTATCATACATACAATGTAAGATATGATTGCGCCTATATGACCATTTAATAGACTAAAATTCGAAATCCGAAACTCGAAATTCGAAACAATATCGAATGACAGAAATTCAAATACATAAATAATTTCTCTCATATCACAGACTTGGTGTTTTGAACATTTACATTTTGAGTTTATAAATTTGTTTCGTATTTCGGATTTCGATATTCGGATTTGATAATTACATCAAGACATTGAAAATAGAACCTGACAGTGGGTATCTGATGAAATCAAGATTTATACACTTAATTTAAGGCCTTCCATTACAAGCTAGGATGAATTCTTATCTTATCCGCCATACCTTCATCAACCAATATCTCATCATGTTTTTCACAGGGAAGATCCAGGTTTGCTAATAAGGAGTCAGATCCATGGAGCTAGCAACCCGTACTGATTTGCAAAATTTCTTGATCGATTTCTTCTTTCCTTACGCAACTTGGAGCGTTCCAGAGCAGTATCAAAAAGCCTTTTTTCATGTTCGGACTCAGGGATCACTGGCGGAACCGGATGAGGCACCCCTTCATTGTCAAGAGCGACAAAGGTCAGAAAAGCAGTCGCCCCGACAAAGCGTTCTCCGGTCTTAAGGTCCTCTCCAATAACCTTAACAAATACCTCCATGGATGTATTATGGGTCCAGGTGACAAAAGACTCAAGGTGTATAGCCTGGCCGACACTGATAGGACGCAGAAAATCCACAGAGTCAGTCGACGCGGTAACAACGACCATCCTGGAATGCTTCATGGCAGATAATCCGGCGACATCGTCAATATATGCCATAACCTTGCCGCCAAAGATCTTTCCCATATTATTGGCATCCGGCGGGCTGACAATAGCTGACTTGATAACCAGAGATTCCTTAACCCTCTTTGCTTCCATAGCATCAGACTCCTACTATATTAGATGAGATGATAAGAATTTGTTTTTCCGAAGACAGAATAATATGGGGATTGGTCTTGTGTGTCAAAGGAAAATGATATTCACTATATTTTGGATAATCTATTCGTTTAAAGAGGGTTTTTATTGATGCTTTTTGTCTTTCATTTTTGTTCTTAAGAATATAAAAAGCTTGATTTTCAGGTAATATTATCGAATTTCATCATCACTATATTCCAAACGTGTTTGCGAAGTGCCAAAGGCATTTTGGTGAGCGAAGCGAACCTCAACCACGGTCTTATGCGAAGTGCCCACTTAATCTATATTTTAGAAATATTATTGTTCTACTAGTTCTACTCGTCTATTTTTTGCACAACCTTCTTCGGTTTTGTTAGAAGCCAGAGACGATAAAGGTCCAACAGCATAGGCGGTAAGCTGCTTTGTATCCACACCATGCTTGGAGGTAAGCACTTTCACCATAGCTTCAGAATTGCGCAGAAAAAGTTCCATATGAAAATACACGCCTTTCTGTGATATAGGTCCTAGTATTATATAATAGTCATAACTAGAACTTATATAACATTTTTACCCTCCCTTCTAGTCATGACCCTTTAATAAAATACTCCCAAATTCTTTAGTGCCCATTGATGAACCGGAGAAAAGATACGGTTTGTGATCTGTCTCATCCGTATATCTATGTATGACTTTTTCTATAAGATGCCCTGCGTTATGTTGGCCTAAAATAGCTACCGTTCCGCCACTGCCTCCTCCAGTGATTTTTGCACCATATAATCCCTTTTCCGAACCGATCTGTTTTGTGAATTCTACCAATCTGTCAGTGCCGGAAGAATTCAATCCGCATGCCGAATAACTTTCATGTGATAAATACATTAATTCGCCAAGCCCGGCACAAGTTTTTTCTGTTATCGGAGTTTTTAGTAATTCGGCAAAGGAATGCACCCTGTAATTTTCATATATGGGATGAGCAGCCGGATTGCTAATATTATAATCCAATTCCGGATTAATCTCGGTTACAGCATCAAACGTGCTTTGATATTTTTGAATAAACTCTCTGCCATTCATTTTTTGAGGAATATGATGCACAAGATATTTTTCAAATACATCAGGAGTGATATTTGCCAGGTAGTTTCCAGGAATGGCGGGATAACCTGCCTTTTTCATAAGCTCCGAAATGATGCGCTGACCCATGAATGCACCTACCCGCACGGAAGTATAATCACTGCCTGATACCGAATGTCTGATGCCGGAATCAATGCCCCAGAAAGTTATTTCATCCGGAATCCGGATAAATGGCTGTAATTGGGCTGGCTGGCATAAAAGTGCCATAAGCTGGTTTTTTTTGCCAAATACGGATGTCATCTGATCCATAATGCCGCAGGGTGCGCCCACTATGATATTTTCAACTTTTTGGCACAGTGCCGCTGATTCAAACGCATCAATTTTAATTCCAAATGCTCTACATAAGACAGCCATTGTGGCGATCTCAAGCGCAGCGGATGAACTGACGCCCTTTCCTTCCGGCACGTCGGAATAGATCAGGATATTTGCGCCCTGTTTGAAATCGATGTTTCTTTCTTTG
>Ga0209427_10009369_pt1 | contig 10934 bp, 12 predicted proteins | sample DeeMarSWOR136_30_FD_187465 | JGI IMG/M metagenome (GOLD analysis project Ga0209427, IMG submission 187465) | Marine sediment microbial communities from White Oak River estuary, North Carolina - WOR-1-36_30 (SPAdes) (version 2) | ecosystem: Environmental > Aquatic > Marine > Intertidal zone >... | reverse complement strand
CACTCGTTCCTAGAATTGCTTTACTTGATGTAAACAATCTGAAGCATATCCCTAAAGAGGTTTTTTCCAATACAAGTGCTGATACCTTTTGTCATGCAATTGAATCATTTGTGAATATCAAATATACACATCTCTCGGATCTATTTGCTAAGGAATCAATCAAATTTGCTTTTGATAATGTTGTTGAGGCATACAAAGGAAACGAAGATAGCAAAGAACATATGTTATATGCCAGTCTTTTAGCTGGAATAGCAATTAACTTCTCTGGTTCAACTGCAGTTCATGCTCTTGGGTATTATTTGACCTCAAAACACGGAATTCATCATGGGTTAGCCAGTGCCGTATTCTTGCTACCTGTCTTAGAATACGAAAAAGACAGCATTTCTGATAGGATTTATGAACTTGCGTATGCAATGAGGCTCAAACAGACAGATCCCGAATACTTTATCAATGCATTAAATCAGAAATTTCATGAAATTGGTATAATTAGATCTCTTTTAGACCTAGGCATCGGATATCGGGAGAAGGAAAATATTATCAGGAAAGCTCTTTTGTTTTCAAGAAACCTTGACAATAATCTAGTAAAACTAGAGGTAAAAGACTTGACAACAATTGTTGACATGGCGTATACTCGATGACAAGAAAATAGAAGAACTTGCTAATGATCTTTCATATAAGGACCAATATTCCAGCTAGATCAACTAAAATAGCATAAAATCGTGCGAGAATTGAGAAGGCAGATGAACTAGCGGCTTCTTGTCCAAAGACTAAAGTGAAGATAATTACAATTCCTGATTCCTGCAATCCAAGACCTGCAGGCGTAATAGGAACAAAAGAAAGTGCAGTAAGAAGTGGATGAATCATTACAAACCCGAGATATGAAATACCAATTATGTTAAGTGAGAGTGCGATTAAATACCATTGGAGTCCTTTAAGAAGCCAAGATACCGAAGTAAAGACTATTGCATGTGGGATCACTGGTTTTATTTTCTGGCCTTGTTGTTGAAAATCAGAAAATTTAGGCAGCAGTTTTGCTAGTATCTTTCCGATTAAAGGAATCTTGCACAACAATTGAACAATACCTTCAGCTTTTTCAGACCAGACGATAACGCCAAGTAATACTGCTACAATAAAGAGGAATATGGTTCCAATAAGCAATACAATAAACAGAATCTGATTCTCAATATTGAAACCAATGAAGATTAATCCTATGCCACATCCAAATACCTTAATGAAGAACTCCAAAGACTGAAGACCAATGATTGCAGATAGACTTGAAGAATAGGCAACGTTTGCTCTTTTTTTAAGGAAATAAGGGACTGTAAAATAACCCACACGTCCAGGAGTGACATCACTATAGAGCATGCCCCCAAGATGACATAGAAATACTTGTATGAAAGGAACCTGAATATCCATATATTTTAGAACGAAATGATAGCGAAATGCCAAAACTAAATTGTCTATCGCATAAAACACTAACGCTAAGATGAAGAGTGATAACTCGATGGCAACGAGGGCGTCAAGAAAATCTTGCCATCCAACTTGCCAGAAGAGGAGCACAAGAATCGCGATACCTAACAAAGCCTGCAATATAAGATTTCGCTTAGAAGAGATTCCACTTGACAAAAAAACTCACCGGTTAAATTAGGAGATAACAAATGAATATATGTGAGAGATCATATCCCATTTTTAACTTTATCGGCGGGAAGTCCCCTTCTGACAGGTGGGGGATGAAAGCCGCTAGTTATATATAGTTTTTTGCACAGAAGAGTTACGATGAATATCGGGAGGAATGCAGGGATACAAGACTCCCGGTAGGATGACAGAAGAGGCGACCCTGTGAGCCAGGCTTCGTACAGTTGTTAACCAGCACGGTCAACCGCGAAGGTAACAGCACAATAGCATTTGACGAATCCCTAGGGTGTGATGCTGGAACTGAAGGTTCCTATCACAGAATGCCAGGTGGACGGACCATCCTCAAAAGAGGATGATCTGCGACACATAGCCGAACGTAAAACGAGAGTTTCCTGCGAGTCCTCCCACACCGTGCGGGAAACTCCATCCGTCAGGGTGGAGTAGTTCACATATTAATGACTAACTATTCGTAATTCTAGATGGATTTTTTATATAACCTTTTTTGTTTAATAAAAGTTCAAGATATGAACGTCTTTCACAATCTTCCAAAGGTATATCCAACTCATTTAAAAAGTCAAATATCTCTTTTCGTTTTATTTCTATTTCATTTTGCGTATTAACTAGACCTTCGATCTCAATAAACTCCCCTAAGTTCTCTACAAAATCAACAGAAATTGATAGGTCGTTAAATTGAAAAAGTATGCGTTTTTTCGACACGTTATCGACGTCATGAAACCCTAGTTTTTCTAAAATAATTCGAGTTTTTTTCAAATCATTTATGTGTACTGAAATTTCTTCTCTTGTTTTATCGATTCGATTACCTATTTTTGGACCTTTATAAGTTAACGCTGGTCCTTCTGATGAAATTCTAATCCGTAATGCTTCATCAGTTAATTTAAAATCTCTATCAGGTGCGTTAAAATAAATATCTGTTTGATGTATTTCCTTAAGAAATGTTGCTTGAGTTTTGAGAAGTTTTATAATCTTGTCTGGATGTGTAATTTTCGCTTTTACCTCAACTTCTATCATAGATACTTCGAACTCCTTTTACCATTCATAGAAGCGCACAAAAACTCATTTCGATGCATAATTGACTAATATTCTTCACATTCTGGATGGCCAGCAGGGCCTATATGAACTGTAACATCGCGAACACCTGGAACTTTTTCCATTAAGGTTTGTTCTACTTTACTTGCTACATCGTGTCCATCATGTACAGAGATTTCTGGATCAACCATTATATGAAGGTCGATTAAGATTTTGTTATATTGTCCCCTCGATCTGATTTTGTGGGAGTCAACAACGCCATCAATTTGACTTACAATTGACTTTATCTTTGCCGGATCTATTACGGATGTATCTACAAGAATATGGATGCTCTCGTGTGCGATCTCAATACCAGTGTGAAAAATCATTACAGCTACGAAGACCGCTATTATGGGATCAAGTATAGGAACTCCTAACAAAATCCCAATAAAACTCACAAGAACAGATGCGGAAACAAAAATGTCGCTACGGGTATGAAGTGCATCCGCCATAAGAATTGAACTTTCGAGGGTTTTTCCCTTGTTTTGTTCGTATATTGTCGTGATGAAATTGACGATTATGGTGCCTATGACGATGACAAAACTGAAAATGTCGACTCTTGTCGTTTCAGGAACCATAAATCGTTCTATAGCGCTTTCTATAATTTCTATGCCTGTCAAAAAGATCATTGCAGCAATTACTATCGCGGCAACCGTTTCATATTTCCAGTGCCCATAAGGATGTTCGGTATCGGCAGGTTTTTTAGCCAGCCTAATGCCAATCAGACCAATAACATTGGAACTTGCATCGAAGAGTGAATGAAATGCGTCCGCAATCAGGCTTAGAGAGTTAGTGATACTTCCGTAGATGCCCTTTGAAAGCGCTACTGAAAGATTTACAATTAGAATAATTATGAGTGTTCTTTTGATGGCCTGATAACGATCAAACACGCGCATCACTCCCGTATGCTTCTCTTTAAGCTTTGCATTCTAAAAACTTTTCCTTTTTTAGCGAACTAGATAGCATGTTCCTCATTCTCAAAAAATATAAGCAGAGAGTACAAAAAAAAGAGTTTTATTCAGAATGTTGTGCCCAGAAATCATTTGCTTATTAATTGAAATATTCTTGAAGGAGGTAAACATATGACGAAAGTGGGCGAGCAATATCTTTGTGAAATCTGCGGAAATAGAGTAAAGGTACTAGAATCGGGAGTTGGAACGTTAGTTTGTTGTGGAGAAGATATGGTTCTTCAGTAAAGATCGGTAATTTATAATTGCGAAAGCATTTAGCGGTGAACGATTTGTCAAATTATGATGAGCTTGAAGTTGTAGAGATGTTAGAAAAAGTAAGCCTTAGTGTGGTGAATATAGGTACCCTAAAACTTATGCAACGCAATTTCTATCAAGCGGTACCCGTTCGAGGAGCGGGATCAGGCATCATAATAGAAGAAGACGGACTGATTTTAACAAATAGACACGTTATTGAAGGTGCTAAGGAGATCGCGATAGCATTTACAGATGGAAGTGTAGTAAAGGGCATAATCATTGGCGGTTGCACAACCCATGATATTGCTGTGATCCAAGTTGAGAAAAAAGATCTCCCTGTTGCTGAATTGGGAGATTCAGAAAAAGTGCGTGTGGGTCAAAGAGTTTATGCAATTGGTAATCCATTAGGGCTTGTAGGAGGACCCTCTGTCACTTTTGGAGTTGTAAGTGCGCTGAACCGAACTATTAAAACACAAAAAGGCATGATTGAAGGTCTCCTCCAGACCGATGCGGCTATTAACCCAGGTAACAGCGGTGGCGCATTGATTGACATGCAAGGAAATATCATCGGTGTCAACACCGCAATTATTCCCTTTGCCCAGGGCATCGGCTTCGCAATCCCCATGAATATAGCTAAACAATGTGGCACCGAAATTGTTGCCAATGGAGCTCATACAAAAGCCTTTCTAGGTATCAGTGGATTAACTTTAACAAAAGAAGCAGCAGCTTATTATGGTTTCCCAACAGAACAGGGCGTTTTTCTCGCACAAGTTGGCAGAGGAAGTCCTGCAGAAAAGGCTGGAATAATTCCTGGCGACATTGTTCTCGAATTTAATGGAAAAGAAATAAATACGGCTGAAGAATTAGTAGCTGAAACCGAGAAAATAAATCCTGGGGATAAAGTGGAAATAGTAATTCTTCGCCAGGCTAAGAAACGAACTGTCTCAGCAATTCTAGAAGCAACGCCATGAACTAGCAAAAACTCGACTATTTTGTGGAACGTTCCATATCCTTTTATTTTCTTTTTTCAATATGTCCGCAAGATATTTTCTTAAGTTATTGCTTTGTTAATTCTATGCAAGGATGTAGAGGTACTTGTCTGTTGACGATGGATTAGTAAAAGAACTTGCAGAAAAGTATAGATATCTTAACTATATGATAAAGCGTTATTTGGAAATGTTTGGGAAAGAAGAAACCGTTCAGTTTCTTGAAGCAAATGAACAACGCTTAATGCCTACCTTGCGCTGCAATACGCTACGTATTGATGAAGAGTATTTTGTTAACTTATTTACTAAGAAAGGCTTTATTCTTGAAAAAATTCCTCGTATCGCATATGGTTATAGAGTTTTCAAAACCCCCTTTCCTTTAGGGGCTACAAATGAATATCTACTAGGTTTTTATTTCTTGCAATCTGAAGCCTCAATGATACCGGTTCAAGAACTTAACCCAAAGCCAGGTGAAATTATAATAGATTTAGCTGCGGCGCCGGGTGGAAAAACCTCTCAGATTGCGCAATTTATGAAAAATAGAGGCGCTATTATTGCTATTGATATTAATAGGAAACGAATTAAAAGTCTTCGCTCAAATTTATCTCGATGTGGCGTAAGAAATGCATTGATTATTCGGATGGATGGTCGGCAGATATCAGATCTTGACATACAAGCGGATAAGGTATTATTAGATGCACCCTGTAGTGGTGAAGGGCTTATTAATCGTGACCCAACTCGAAAGACAAGTCGTGAATTAAAAGATATATTGTATCTCTCTGGATTACAAAAAAGTTTGATAGATGCTGCATTGACATGTTTAAAGCCAGGTGGGAGTCTCGTATATTCTACATGTGCTATTGCACCAGAAGAAAATGAATTTGTAATAAACCATGCTCTTAAGAATGAAGGTATTAATGTTAAAAAGATGGATTTTATTAGAGGATCCCCGGCTTTTACTGATTTAATGTTCGGAGAAACGCTTCATCCTTCAATCAAAGAAGCGCGAAGACTTTATCCTCATAAAGATGGAACTGAAGGGTTTTTTATTTGCAAACTTCAAAAGGATAACTGAAAAATGATTATGTTTCGACTTTCAACTCACAAAGAACTCAAGTTTGTTCAAAATGCTATTGATAACCTATTTGGCGAAAAAATTGCAGAGAAGTTTATTCAGAATAAACATCTCATCATCGGAGAAGGGAAATGGAAAGAAATCTTTGTAGTATCTGATAAAATGATTACGATTTTAAAAGCGATAGCTGATAAAAAACAACCTTACTCTTTAGGGATGCAGATAGGAGAGTTAGACAAAAACAAAAAATTTAAATTGAGTCTCGAAGCCGTTTTTGAGATAGTTAAATATACTTCGCATAAAATTCAACTATCCGCAAAAGGAGCACAAACAATTCTCTATGGAAGAAATATATCCTTTTCTGCAGTTGATAAAATATATTATAAAGCTAAAAAAGGCGATTATGCCATCCTTCTTGATGAAAATGGCTTTCCAATAGGCCTTGGCAAGATCCTCCACGATTTTGCGAAAATGCAACAAAATCAATTTAAAATATGTATAAAAAACATAATAGATCTTGGATGGTATCTCAGAAAAGGAGAATAAACAATAAGGGTGTTTACAATGAGCGAAACAGAAGAAAAGTCAATAAGCAAAGGCGATTTTTTATTGATCGATTATATCGGAAGGATAAAAGATACGGGACAAATATTTGTCTTGACCAATGAAGAAGTTGCTAAAGAGGAGAAAATGCACCGCGACAACGGGGTTTACGGCCCAGAATTAGTTGTAGTTGGGGAACGTTGGGTCGTAGAGGGCCTTGATGATGCTTTACTGACTCTTAAAATTGGTGAGCAGGATGCTATCGTAGAAATTCCTCCAGAAAAGGCGTTTGGAGGACGAGATCCCTCACGTGTAAAGACCATTCCTATACGTGAGTTTAGAAAAAGAGACCTCAAGCCTCAAGCAGGGATGACATTCCGATATAAAGGTTCATTGGCAACTGTTCAAAGTGCTTCAGGCGGACGAGTTCGCCTAGATTTAAATCATCCATTAGCTGGTAAAGTTCTCAGCTATGAGGTAACGGTTCTTAAAAAGATAGAGGATATGACTGAAAAAATAAAGGAACTGATGAAACGTAGAATTTCAACTCTCTCTGAGGCTATTGAAATTGATGTACAAGAAGATAAAGTATCAATTAAAATACCAAAAGAATTCTTCTTCACAGAGGGTCTTCAATTTGCCAAAAGCGGTATAGCTGGCGATATTCACAAATTTTTTGAAGATATAACTTCAGTGGAATTCCTAGAAGTCTACGAACGTTCTTGAGAAATTCTAGCAACCAAAGCAATTGATATTTCGTTTCCTTCGCTGCATTCTACTTTTTGTATAATATCCAGGATACGAACCTTATCTCCCTCTTTAAGTCCCACAGGAACACAATACTTTCTGAACTCACAAATTTCAATACAATCCTGTGGTTGAAAAGATATAGTTGCTCCTGAGAAGGTTATATTGGTTGGAATACCAACTTCTTTTTCCGTTTCTTTTACGCGAACCACTTTAATCTGTTCTTCGTGTAGAGGGCACTCAAACTCGTTTTCTAATACCTCTATAACTTCATAAATGCGTTCTGCTTCTAATGATTGAATGCAAACTTGATACATTTTGCAGGTCTTGCATTGTTCTGAGTCTCCTATATGTTGAAACTTATAACCAGATTTTGCCAGGTTTTTTGCGATGAATGTTATCACTGGTTCTGTATCGTCCATATAATTCCACTCTTATCCGTTTATTACGCCTGTAATGTTCGCTAATCGCAAGGCAGCCTCTTTTGTTAAACCTTTTTCGCCTAGAATCGTATATCTTTCAGGTCGAATCTTATGGCACGTGGTTAGTGCCTCAATAATATATTTTGTTTCAATTCCTAACTCATCGGCAGTTGTTGGTGCACCTATCTTGTGCAGCGCATCTTTTATGCGCTTCCAATCACCGCCATGGAGATACATCGTCATAATAGATCCTACACCTGCTTGTTCTCCATGTAATGCAGGAGACATTGTTCCTTGTTTAATGTGAATTTTATCTAAGGCATGTGAAAACATATGTTCGGCACCGCTTGCTGGACGACTGCTTCCTGCAATACACATGGAAACGCCGCTACTAATTAAGGCTTCCATTACGATTCGCACACTTCCTGGCATGCCCAAACTTATTTGATTAGCTCGTTCAATGATCAGTTTTGAGCACATACATGCAAGAGATGCGGCATACTCTCCGTAATATTCGTTTCGGAGTTTATGTGCAAGTTCCCAGTCCAGTACAGCAGTCGAGTTGCTAATGAGATCTCCACATCCCGAAGCAAGTAATCGATAAGGAGCTTTTGCTATTATTTCTATATCTGCAATAATGGCTATTGGTGGTTTGGCGGGAATTGAATGAGGAATTGTGGGTTTTTTGATTGATGCTCTGGGCGAGACAATTCCGTCATGTGATCCCGCTGTAGGTACACTGAAGAATGGAATGTTTGAATTCATAGCCGAGACTTTTGCCACATCTATGACTTTTCCTCCACCCACTCCTAAAATAATGCTAATATTTGAATCGAGAATTTTTTTCTCAACTGATTTTACTTGTTCTAAATTAGAATCTGTAATGATAAAATTAAATGGTTTAAATCCCTCATCTTCCAGAGAAGCAAGAACTGTATTTCCCGCGATATTAATTGTTATTTCGTCGGCAAGGACCAATGGAACTTTTCCACAATCCAATTCGGAGCATACTTTTCCCACTTGGGTAATTACACCTCCTCCAATAAGTACTTCTCTCGGAAGTTGAAATCGATGTTTTGCTTCAGATGCTTCCATTTAATGCACTATCCTCGCTTTGACAATAATAATAATAATTGTTATTATTTCATTTATCATTTGTTGAATTTAACTAAGTTCATTTTATGTTTGTAATAATTCGTGCATTTACCATAAAAGTCACATTCTATTTGCGTATAACATTAATGTTTTTAAAAGTGATACATTTCAAAAATAGAAGACACGCAAACATCTGCTTTCTTGCTCATCAAAAAATCAAAATGATTTCAAAATCAATTTAAGGAGATTCAAACTAATGCCTGAAGGACCTGAAGTCGAATGTACTAGGCAATATCTGCAGTCATTAATTGGGAAAACAGTGAAGAAAATTCAATTAACAGAGCTTTCACAAAAATATCCCAAATACCAAAATAGGCAATCAGACTTTGATTGGTTCAAGGGACAACGAGTAACTGATATTGAGAGGATAGGTAAATTCTTAGTTTGGCATTTTAATGGAAAGATTATTTTAAATCACCTAGGCATGTCAGGCAAGTGGATTCTCTTAAAAAAAGGTAGTCAAAAGTTGCCTTCACATTCTAAGGCTCTGATGTACTTCGAAAAAAACCCTCAATATGCTGTTTTTGATGATATTAGAAATTTTGGACAGTTTAAAGTCTTTGAAAGTTATGAAAAAGTGATGCAGCACGACCCAATAAGAAAAATGGGTATAGATGGATTAGCAAAACCATTCCCGATGAAAGAATTTCTCGCCAAAATCAACAAGCCAAACTACGCAAATAGGGAAATTGGCGCGGTATTAGTGGATCAGAAATTAGTAGCGGGGGTAGGCAACATCTATAAGTCAGAATCATTAGCTTTGGCAAAAATAAATCCAACTCGACTTGTAAAAACCCTCACCAAAAAAGAAAGAAAAGAACTTGGTTTAGCAATATCAAAAACGCTCTGGAAGGCAGTTGATTGCAATGGAAGTACCTTTAGCACATTTCAAATTCCAACAGGTCAAGAAGGATCTGCGCAAAACTGGCATAAAGTCTATGGGAAACATGGTGAAATATGCCAAAACTGTAAAACAGAAATAACGCGTATTGTCCAAAACGGAAGAAGTACCTTTTTTTGCTCGGTATGCCAAAAATAGTATATTGTAGAAAAAAGAAGAAATTAGGTTATTTTTTCTTGATCAGGGCAACGATCTCATATCCTTCTTTGTGAATTTCTAGCAATTCATTTCCAGTGTTTTTTGCCCATCTTTTAATATCTTCTGAAAATGCTGGATCATCAGCAATAATCTTCAAAACCTGACCAGATGATAATTTATTAATTTCTTCGCGAGTACGAAATATAGGTTCTGGGCAGTAGAGCCCGCTGCAGTCTAGCTTGTAATCCGCCTTTTCTTCTGACATAGAAATCTCCTCAGTTTATTATTCTTCTCTTCAAAAGGTAAATAAAGATAATCTCTTCGTATATTTAAGGATTTATTTTGTAGCAATCGGTACGTTAAGAAACCATTTATAATTTTACGGTATAAAAGAATCTATACAAGAAATGCACGAAGAAAAGGCTTTAAAAAGTAGAGCTACGTCTTGATCCTCCAAGGTAAAAATCGAAATTTATTTAAAGACTGGGGATAGAATAGAGTCGAGGCTTACTCTTTTTCCTCATAAAGTTAATTTAGATTTATATTTTTAATTTAATTCATTATGCTAAGGTGTTTGGATGACCACGACTCTTGGTTTAGTCCTACGCGATGGAGTGATTTTAGCAACTGATATGCGAGCCACAGCAGGCTATTTCATTTCACATAAACATGCACAAAAACTATTTAAAATTGACGATCACATAGGTGCCACGATTGCAGGCAGGGTGGCTGATGCGCAGACCATCATGGATTGGGCTCAAGTTGAAGCATCACTCTATAAACTGCAGCGCGGAGTTCCAATGCCAGTTAGATCTGCAGCACGTCTGATTGCTAATATTCTTTTTCAATCAAGATATATGCCTTATTATTTACAAAGCCTAATCGCAGGCGTTGATTCTACAGGTTCTCATTTATTCATACTGGATCTTCTTGGAAATCTTGTAGAGGAGAAAAGTGTTTCGACGGGTAGCGGATCCCCGTTCGTTTTTGGACTATTAGAGGATCAATACGATGAAGGAATGACTGTTGAAGAGGGAAAGG
>Ga0209427_10009368_pt1 | contig 10934 bp, 10 predicted proteins | sample DeeMarSWOR136_30_FD_187465 | JGI IMG/M metagenome (GOLD analysis project Ga0209427, IMG submission 187465) | Marine sediment microbial communities from White Oak River estuary, North Carolina - WOR-1-36_30 (SPAdes) (version 2) | ecosystem: Environmental > Aquatic > Marine > Intertidal zone >... | reverse complement strand
AATGTCCATACTGAGAAAATAGCCAATACTTGTTCTATCAAAATTCGTTGTTGAGTACATGTAGCTTGTCCATATTGTTGCACTTGGAGAGATAGCTGCATAGCCAGATGTAATAGAAACCCCATTACTTATCCACTTGCTCAAATCTCCACTGAAATCATCAAAGAACTCAAATGTAGCATCCCCATTGGAAGCAGATGCTGCTGTAGGATTTCCGTAGTGTATGATAATAGTTGTCCTATCTGAAGCAGGTATACTGTCTACTTTGACCCATATTCTAGCTTCTTCACTCGTTGAATCATAGGATTCGATCCAGTACGGCAAGATATCACCATTCCGAGTGGTGAAACGTAAATCATTGCCCTCAGGATGTGCGCGTTGGAAGTTGAAATTGTTGCTGTCAAGCTTCACAAGCACCTGGTAGTCTGTCAATTCTTGAGTATTGTTCACATTGTCGATAGTGACAATGAAGTGGGAGGTCCAGTCGTCCATACTCCCAGAACTTGCTGGTACAGTCCTCAAAAATGTGGCTGTTACCAGTACTATTAAGGTCATACTAATTGATTTTTTCATCCTAGTACCCATATTATCACCTCCATTCACCATATGTATTTGGAGCCAGTGAATATCCAACTGTCAGCTTGTGTATTGCGTGGGTTCATCAGAGTTTTTCCATCTATTTCTATTGCTTTTTTGCTGTTGGAACTGTGTCTTTATCCACGAGCATCCTTAGGTATCTTGTTTGAACAGATTATTATTCATATATCAATTCATTCTATTTAAAGTTTTGGATTGTCTCAATTTACTAGTATATATAAGTAAAAAAAATTTAATTTATAAAATTCTGTTATTTTAAAACACATTTGACTAGATAAAATGATTTTTTCATACTGTGAAGAAATGCAGCCACGAATTAAGTCTACTGACTAGAAGAGGAAAATTGGTACGTCTGGGAATAAAAAACGTGATATTCAATGAGAAGCATGCAAAGGATGTAGTTCCATTCTTTTCTATTCCATTCTGCTCAGTCTTCTTTTTCCGCAGTACAAGAACACAATCCCCAGTAACCAACTTAACCCTGTCTGCACTAATTGAACATACAGAAAGCCCCCCACGGGTTCACCATTCTTCATCAGAATGACCAAAGAGACTGCAAATAACCCAACTGAAACAAATACTGCTGTTATAATGTTTACAAAAAACTTCACCGATTTTTCCGAGTACACTGGATTCAACAAGAAAAGGCCTAAAACAAAAACTGCAAAAGCTGCAATGAATAACATCATTAACCCAGTGGTAGCTAACAAGGAGAGGAGGGTTGTGTGCAGGGTTAACCAGGTTAATAAAGCTGTCACTACACCTGCAAGGGGAATTGCCATGAACCAACTCTTGAACAACATGGCTTTAACAAGCCTTCCCTCACCAGAAGGTGCTTTCCTGTATATGTAAAGGGTTTCCTTTCCTTTTACTGTCACGTCACCAGTGAGCATGACCACAATAAAGGGAAACATGAACATAACCATCATTAAGGCAACTGGGGGACTATCAGGGCCAGTGGGCGTTGTAGGCACCACAAATATGATCATCAAAAAGAGTACACCCAGTATATAGGTGGTGAATAAAAGGTTTTCAAGATTTCGGCTGAAGTCTTTGAAAACAGATACGAAAAGAGTACCGAATGATCCGCCGCCGCCGAGAAGGTTAACAGTTTTGTAGAAGGCGCCGTCTGGTTTGGCCCGTAACCCTATGAAGGTTAAAACTTCTAAACTGTAGGCACGATCAGCTACCTTTGTACCAATCCACAGAACTACCACAAAAAAGGCTATTAAACTGCCGAACCGGGTCACCGTATGGAACCAGACAGCTGTAATATACCCTGGGTTTAAAGCGAAGTTAACGATAATTTCTGCTCCCCAGGAGCTGGGCAGCCAGCCGAGAAGGGTTCTTATTATCCCGCTGGCTTCAGGATCTGAAAGTGTTTCGAGTAAGCCTCCAGACATCAGTGCAAAGTACAGTGCCAGCAAGGGTAGGGCGAGGATCAATGCTAAAGCTCTCCCAATATCTCTTCCACGGGCTGTTTTTCCAAGTTTTGTTCTCAAGAGGGCAGCAATCACTGTACCGATCCAGAAGGCAGAAAGAGATGTGAGGACAAAAATTGTGATAGTGATGCCTATCTGAATCACGTTCAGCTCTAAAGGATATAATAAAGCTGTGAAAAAGCCAGTAATTATGGTGATGAAGATGGCATAGAAAGGCACTCCACCCAGAAATGTCCCTAGCAAAACACTGCTCGGCTTTATGGGAGCTTTGAGAAAGATGTGCAGCTGCTCAGTTTGCTCTTGCCTCAATATTGAGGAGATTGGAATGATCATGAAGTAGCAGAACAGTAAAAACAGTATGATCTCCACCGCTGCTACAGCAATCTGGGACAGAATGAAAGCAATAAATTTGTCGATGAGTGCTTTGACGATTACAGGTACAATGTATGCCACATACACTGCCAAAATTCCTATTACCAGATATGGAAAGTAGGGCCTTATTCTCCGTATGCTGCTTGTGTGGGTGCGATACTCATTTTTTGCAACAATGAACCACTTAGGTGCCTTACTGTAGTACTTGGACAATTTGTCTGTACGTATCAAAATCTTCATCATCTCTTCAGATTCTGTGTCATTTAAAAATCTTTCTGCTCATGAAAATTGTCAAATCGTCGGGTTTTAAGCATTTCAATGCAACACAATCAAGAACAGAACCCTTTACACCGATATCTGATTACTGTACACATGTTATGTATAGCGCTCCTGCAATATGAAGATATTCTGGAAAAAATCCTATAAATGTAATTATTTTTGTATTTGGTATAACAATAACTTTTTTCGTCGAAATACTCACAGTTGAAATTCACACATACTGGAGCACGCTCTGTGGGTTGTCCTTCTTTAAACAACGGAAGCCGTAACAGAGGAGAACCATCAAAGCCAGACCTATTAACCAGGTTATGTAACCTATTGCTAAGCTGCCTCTCATAAAAGGAATCCAGGACAGCATCTTGTATAACATCAGGTGCACTACATAGAAGAATAATGGTGTCTGTCCAAAGAGGGTGACAACACCTGAGACCTGCTTGAAGCGCATGTTCTTTCTGAGGTAGTTGTACACTCCAATAGCTATGGCCATACCACCCAGGTTCCAAAACAGAAATACGAGGCTAGGTGGGTATTTGGACATGAGCATGAAATCTCGCCAGTCCCCACCCTGGTACGGGGTCAAATTCCCGTAGCCACCTCCAAGACGTAAGAGTAACCAGGCCACAAGTAAGAGCACACCCAGAGAAAGGAAGAATTTTGTTATTTTTTCTGGCTTGTCACCTATCCAAAGGCCGCAAGCGCACCCCAATCCCAGGACTCCAAGCCACGGTAAAATAGGGTAGTTCACAAACAGCCAGCCCTCACCGTTAGGCTGGAGTAAGATCTCTAAAAGTGCCCGGTCACTGCCAGGTACCAGAGGGAATATATTCAGGAGAAAAGGCACCAGCAAGATGAGAAGAGTAGAACTGCCAGCTAACACAGAAAACGGGAGGCGGCGGGCAAAGGCAAACACAATCAATCCACATCCAATACAGGCTAAAACGCCAAAATAAGCCATGCCAAACCCGTGCACAATTTGCTGCTGGAATCCAAATCCCCACGTCCAGTTCACTATTGTCAGCTGTAAAACCAGTAAAAGAATCCCCCGGATTGCCAGCTTGGTGGTAATCTGGTCTTCACTAAACTGCGATCTCCGCCGCAAAGCATACAAAGCCACGCTCAACCCAGCCAGGAACACAAATGTTGGCGCACAGTAATGAGTGATGAACCGCGTCAGATAATGGGCCACATCTGGTATTGGGTCCGGACGTATGCCCTGGTATCCTTCTGCAAAAATGTGCATGTAACAGAAATACATAGCGTGGTCTAAAGCCATGAAGATCATCACCCACCCACGTACTGCATCAATGGCGAACAAGCGTTCCCTCATACTACCACTCTCTGGTTCTAATGACAGAGTCAGATTGAAGGATAATATTTGTGGGAAATTTTGACATTGTGTGCATGGGAAAAGGTCAACATGCACTAGTATATATAGGTAACGGAAAGCAGTGATTCTGCGCCTGTCTATGTTGAGTAGTGCCTGAACAACCAGTCCTCACAGAAGTCTTTCTCATAAAAGAATTGCTGATCATAACAGATGCACCAACGACAGCCTTAAATAGGGAGCAGAAGAGTGACACTATGATACAGATAATGAATCCATTCAGAGCAGCACAGGAGCTTCGGAAGCTGAAATCTGAAAAAAAATGGATAGCAGCTTTGATAATCGTCTTCATACCCGGTTTGCTATCTCTGGTGGGAAATAGCCTCATTCAGCAAAAGTCGCAGCACTTCATGAGCCAGTATGTTGAAGAAACGAGTGGTTTCACTGAGACAGAGCTTATGTATTGGGAAAACCTTCAGGAACCACTATTTGCCATAGTGACCGTCTTAAGCGCTATTATAATCATAGTAGCCTGGGTTTTCAAATCTGCAGTTTTTCATGTGCTTTCAAGAGGGTTGGGCGGTGAAAAAGTGGGAATATCTTCTACCATACACTTGATAGCCTATACGTATTTACCGTTCATATTTACAGGACTTTTAGATGTATACAGGGGATTGACCTACGAACTGCCTACATACGAAGAATACGTGTATCAGCTTGAGAATCCTGATGTACTTGGAGAGTTTGTCAGCCTAAATAGCATATTTTTGATCTGGGCACTTATCCTAATGGGTATTGCAGTGAGAGAACAGTTCAACCTGAGCACTATGAAAGCATCCCTTGTTGTTCTGATACCCTATATTGGTTACTGGGTCATCGCAATTGCGTTGCAATCATCGCTTTGATTACAGGGATTTATACATTTTGGAAGATTCAAAACGTTCGGTAACATGGAAAGACTCAACGGGTAGCTTGTTGGAAATGAGCGTTCTTCCCTCACTCTAAAAGTAAAAGCTCTTGAAGATTATCAATTCAATAGTAATCTTTTAATCATTTGCTTTCCATGCATAGTTAATTTTACACCATTCTGGCTTGAATCCTTGCTTCTGATAGAGCTGATATGCAGATTTATTTGCAAGATCAACATTGAGGCTCATAGTTTTAACCCCTTTTTCAATTAATTTCTTCTTGATAAAGAGTATGAGACTTTTTCCAATGCCTTTTCTACGGTATCCTGGATGAACACCCATGACCCAGAGTTGTCCATTATTCTCTCCGTGGGATCGACGACAAACAGTGAAGGCAATGATTTGATCGTCTTTAAAAAGAGCAATTGAAGCATCCTCTATGAGGGGGAACGGGCTTTCACAGATTACCTCATTGAAGTAATCACGAATTTCATCATCTGATTTATCTGACAGCCAGCGATCTTCAGAATCCCGGAATGTTTGATAAAAGCATTGGAAGAGTTCCTCTTCATGTACATCTGTGATCGGTTTAATTTCACTTCCTGGAGGGAGTCCAACTTCAGATTCCAGTTCTTTTCTTGAGAGCTCAAGCCTCATATGAACGTTTTCTTCAATCAAGCTCATACCATGAGATTCGTAAAACGCTTTGTATTTTTGGTTAGCGTGTTCTGTTTCTTCTGCATAATAACTTACCTCTACTCGAGTCAATCCTTCCTTCTTAGCAAAGTTAGTTGCCTGTTCGATGAGTTTTGCAGCTATTTCCTCCTCTTTTTTGTCTGGGGAAACAATTGGGTGACCATTGAGAGCCCAGGGGTTAATTTCTGCCTCTGTAGAACTTTTAATATAAAAGAGGAGCCATCCAATTAAGTTATCCTCAGAATGAGCAAGAAAAACTATAGGGGGAAACTTGAACTCAAGGTTATGTAGCCAGTTAATCAATCTCTCAACTGTTAGAGTTGATCCTTTGGGTTGCCACGCTGCAATAGCTAATTGGGCAAGTTCACAGACATTGATTTCGTTCCACTTTTGAATACTTATCTTAATTTCTTGAATAGACATTTTTACCTCCTCACCTCCTGTTGTATAAGCAAAAACTTTCTTTATCATAGATTTTTGAGTTTCTCCATGAGTTCTTGCCATTCTTTTGTCTTGTGCAGCTTTTTTAAATCTTCATCTTTTCTTATACGGTTTATATCTTTAAATCCTGCATCCACCGCTTTTTCCAGATTCTTGAGAGCATTCCGGTTCTTTCCTGCTAGGGCATACGTACAGGCTGCTTTGTAGTACAGCCAGTCCGATTCTTTCATTTCAAGTGCTTTTTCATAGAATTTCGCTGCTTTCATGTAATCTTTCTGTCCACAATGGTAGTCACCATGTATGAGGTAGCTTTCATAATCATTGAATGAACCACTGTACGCAGTGTACTGTAACAGGTTGGTGAACCCCACCTTTTCAGCCACTTTCACAGAAGGTATATTATCACTCCAACAATCCCAGTGGGGGGTAATGTTCATTGAAATGCAGTGTTCCACAAAGGCTGATGTTGTTACTGTGGCATATCCCTGATTCTGATATTTTCGAACTGTTTCAATGCCAATTCCGCACATAGTGTCACTAACATACTCAGCAGTACACCAGCAGACAATTTCATCATGGTACACTGAACAAAATCCAAATCCATTGGCAAAAAAATCATCAAGAGAATTCCACATGGATTCAATTTCTTCTGCAACGTATTCAGTATTCTTTCTGTTAGCTTTCAAAAACTCCTCAGTTATGTACTCTATAATACTGCTGGGAGGGATCTTACTTTTCCAGTTAACATCTGACTGGTTAAACGTATACATGTGTCTATCCCTCTTTACAAAGGGTCTACCCAATATTCTGTGAATTTTATCCTCCCAGCCTTTTGTACAAAGTACTTTAAGGTATGTATAACCGTTTTTTACTGCATCAGGTGCAATTGTTTCAGTGATGAGCTTTTCTACTGCTTTGTTGAAATTCTGGTTCTGCTCAAATCCTGCAAAGTAGTAACAGTGCGCTTTGTCCCACACAAATGCTGTCTGCGGATTCTCACAACTGTCTACCCATATGCGTGCAGGTTGGTTTCCCTTTACAACTGACTGCATAATGAAGTTCAGGTGTACCTCTTTGAATAAGGGGCATATTTTTTCGTAATTATCCGGGGATAACTCATGTACCATGTATGTTAGGTTCTTCTCTTCTATTTAACCTTTTTCTCTAGCTTCTCAACGAGAATAGTCTTTCAGCAAAGTTCTGGCACAGAGAATATTGAAGGCTGACTATGTCTGCATTGACGAGAAACATACTAACCCGGGAGCATTCGCTGCGACATACATTTTTTTGCAATTCTGATAATTAATAGTTGTATAGAACTTTATTCACGGCAATTCCTTTTTGAGAGCTGCTATTGCAGTTTTCTTTTCCTCTGCAGTCATGTGTGTATCCTTTTTGACTGTCTCAATTTTGGTCAAGATGAAGGCACGCTCTGCTTCGATGTCTCGGCGCGTTTGCCGTGACACTTCAGCGAATTTCTCACGCACGTCCCGAATCAGGCAGCGAGCTCCTGTGTCGGGTTTCCGAAGGTAGGGCCTGTTCTCGCCTTCTTCAGGCGAATCAGTTTCTTCATTACAGTGTGACATAACAACATCCAACATCCTTTCAACATCCTTTCATATTTTCCACAAATTTTCATCTTTGCTACAGAAAGATTTATATAGTGGTACACATATTCATATTCGGTGATGAGTGGTGAAATCCACTTTCTGGCCCTACTCAAAAGATCCGTATGAAATCTTCAAACTCTTACTCAAAGATCCTCGCATTCCAAAGACACAAATGACCAGGATCTTTAATGTTAATCCAAAAACTTTAGACATCTGGTGGAAGGCAGCAATTGAAAAAAGAATCATTATTCCACCAGTTTTTAGAAGGAAATCTTTCCTGAATTTTAGAGAATACTTTTATTTTCTGAAAGTAAGAGATCCACACGAACTCTATGAGTCACTTCAAGAAAACAGTGAATTTTTGACATACTTTTCTGTGCACACTGGGTTCTGCAACTTTCAAATCATTTCAAAAGAGCCAATTGATCCGGAAGGTGAGAGAATCCTTTGTGGTCCACGTTCTGACTACTTTGTAACCATCCCCCCGAACTGCAGCTTTAAAGAAAGTGTTCAAAGAATTGAACGGTTGCTACAAGACCTTAACAGCCTCATTTTCAGAGAATCTCCATTACAGTATCACGATACAACATTTGAGCCGTGGGATGAAAAAGATGAAGCTATTTTCTGGAAAATCTACAATAATGTGCGCATTCCTTTTGCATCAGTGGTTAGATCAGCAAAAACATACAATGACAAGGCATTGTCATGGTTTCGGAACAGAGATACATTTGGTGATACTTTTACAATGTTTTTCCCAAAGGGGGAAGGTTCTTACGTGCTATCATTATATGTTATCAAAACAGAATATGATTCAATATTAATAGACATTTTTTCAAATCTTCCTACTTCAACTATCTTTTATAGGTTAGATAAGAGAGTTATTATGGGTGTGTATGTGCCTTTTACCCTGGAAGGAAGGTTCATAGTCCGAAAAGCTTTAAGTATCCTTCAAAAAGAGGAGTTGGTGGATGATTACACCAACTCAAATGTTGAATATTATTTCAGACCACGATTCTAGCCTGGAAATCCTCCCCCGCCTGGACCTCCTTCACCGCCGCATGGATCTATTTTTCCGCTCAGAGGTTCAAAAGGCCATCCTTTCAATTTCATGTTGATCACCTCATAAAATTATACAAAATTACAGTATAGACTTTTCGCATGCAGTTTGTGAGCATTTCTTCCAGTGTCAGTATTCGGAAATCGGTCGGTAACATATCTAGAATTATATCTCCTTTTCTACATAAACAATAAACAATTATCCAAATAACCCTTCATCAGAAAAGATCTCTCCGAAGATATGGTTTCGACTTTCTCTAGCAGATTCAGTAATCTCATCGATTGTCCTGGTGGAGTGCATCCGAATTGTATCCAGGTTCTCCTCGATTAACGCAAGAAGGTAATGACGAATACTCTCCTGGATGAATTCAGCATGATCCTTGAATTTCTTTTCATTGATGAACAAATCAATTATTTTCTTTTCCTCTTCAGAGATACGAACCTGGATGATTTCACCCATTGAGTCACCTGTGGTTTTGAGGAAAGGAAGTTTTTAAATATATGTATCGGTTTATTCAGTGCATGCAGACTACCTCTTCATCTACCCATTTGTTTGCTGCTTTCCCAAACCAGAAGAGAAATCTCCTGTTATTTCACCAGTGGTATCATATGAAAGATTAGTGCCATACATAGATCTATTTTCTAAATAGTTCCTCCAAATCTCTTAGATCAAAACATGAACACTCTGCAGAACGGTTTGAGAAAGATTTTCCAAAAATGACAAAGTGTTCTTTACGAGATGTGTCGAACCAGTTGACATGTCTAGATTTTTCCTGCAAATCATTGAGAATTTTTTTTGTATTGATGTTCTCTTTCCATTTACACTCTACAAATAAGATGTCTTTCGTTTTCTCATTTAAAGCAATACAATCAATTTCCACCTCTTTTCTCCCGTTTTTGTCTCTGTAGTGGCCCCACCATGGTCCGATTCTGGAAAAGGAAAAGGGCAGCCCTTCCTGATTGTTCAACTCATGGAGTGCTTCCCTACATATTCTTTCGAACGATAACCCTACAAATGTATTAAAATTTGGCTTGATTATCTTTAATATGTAGTCTGTATTCCCTGATTCTAAATAACTCATACTCTGATGGATAAACCGGAACCAAAAATGGAAAAACTGGTCTGAAATTTTGTACAACGTTTTTTTCCCTTTCTTTTCTGTTACAGGTCTTATTTTCTCAATGAGGTGCAGGCTTTGAAGGGTTTTCAGATATTTTGAAAGGTCTTTTGCCGGTATGTGGGACTTGTGTGCTATTTCTGTTAACCTGGTTGCACCACTTCCAACAGCTTCTAAAACAGAGGAGTATCGTGAAGGGTCTCGCAGCTCCCCTCTGAGGAGGAATTCAACTTCTTCGTACAAAAAGGTGCCTTTTTTTAGAATTTTCTCCTGTATATTTTGGAAGATGGGTATTGAATCATCAAATTTTATTATGTAAGCGGGGATATTCCCCACAACTGAGAAAGCTTCTATAACTTGGCTGAAAGAGTACTTGGAGAAAAACTTTAAAACATCTTTAAATTTCAAAGGTTCTACCAGCCATTGTCCTGTTCTTCTCCCATACAACGGGCTCTTGTAGCTTAGAGTGCCTTTTTCCATCATAGAAATAGATGAACCACACAGAATTAACAGGATATTTCCTTTTAGAATTTCGTCAACGACTAACTGGAAGACAGAGGGTATACTTTCGTCTCTTTCGACGAGGTAAGAAAATTCATCGATAGCTATGACGAGGTCTTTCCTTCTTTTTGCAATGTAGGTGAAGACATCATCAAAATTGTGAACATCTGGTGGGATGTCCTGAAAGTGGTGTGCTGTTTCCCGTGCAAATCGCTGAGCATTTAATTCAGTTCCTCTTTTGTCTGCAAGGAAGTATAACGAATCTTTGTTTTTTGAAAAGGCTTTTATGATTTCTGTTTTTCCAACTCTTTTTCTTCCGTACAGAATTATTACTTTGGTTCCTTTCTGGTGGTAGATGTCTTCTAAAAATTCTAACTCTTTTTCTCTGTTTATGAATCTTATCTTCATAAAGATTATCTTCTAAATCCGAATATGTAAAGGTTTTGTTGAAGTTGGGATAGGGTTTCTGTTCAAAGGTCATAATACTTTGCATGCATATATAACTGCTTGTGTTTTCATATCCCCTTGACATCTCCATATCATTGAAAGTGGTATATCCATGTTCATGCTTACATAGTCTCAACCTTCCC
>Ga0209427_10009367_pt1 | contig 10934 bp, 14 predicted proteins | sample DeeMarSWOR136_30_FD_187465 | JGI IMG/M metagenome (GOLD analysis project Ga0209427, IMG submission 187465) | Marine sediment microbial communities from White Oak River estuary, North Carolina - WOR-1-36_30 (SPAdes) (version 2) | ecosystem: Environmental > Aquatic > Marine > Intertidal zone >... | reverse complement strand
ATCTGCTTAGCTAAGACTTTGGCTTCGGGTAACTCAATCATGCTTCTGCTTTCCTTTTACGTGTTTTTTAGTTTCCAACATTAAAAGGTATTTCTTAAGTGCAAGGATCTTTGCATTGTGAAGGTACACCCTTAGCGCGCATCTAAATGAGTTTGCTTTTCATAAATGTCTGGGAAATAATCCTTTCCAGTTGGTGGGATTTGAACCCACGAACGCCTTACTATTATGTTTCTTTAACATGTGGGTCACTACATGTACAACACAAGACCTAGATATAAAGAAAACTGGAAGATAGTTCTAGATGGATTGAATTGGATTGAAATTTAATTCAATCAACCCGTATATGGATAAGTCTATATTTCAAAAAAGGCGGTTATTTTTGTTTGTTTATCGCTTCGGCTATTTTCTGCAGTCCAGCATATATTATTCCTCCCGCAATACATGCTCCTACTATTACTGCAACGCCTGTAAACAGAGTCGCTATCTCAACAGTCACACCTTCACCTCCCTTCCAGTTGTCCCTCTGCTCTCTAAACTTTCGAAAACGCTTTATTGTTGAATGCATGAAAGATTTTGCATTATCAGTGTACAATTTTTGGTTATAATTTTGTTGGCCTTTGATTGCAAATTATAATCTCGGAACTCAAACCAACTGCTTCGAGAACAGTGAATCTCATTGTGGAGGATTAGTGGATCGAAAAATGGCTTCCTAGATGAAGCATAATCGAGAGTAGAATTCAAAAAGAAGAGAAAGGGGGATTCTGCGATCGTGGCTATCTTGGGAAGAACTTCCTGTAGGGTAGGAGGAGCCCCAGCAGCGTTATAGTCGTAATCGGGATGAACTGCAGCGTTTGGGAGACGTCACCAGTGAAGATAGCGCTGAAGAGTGCATTGCTTACTAGGAGGACAGGAACGGACCACATGGTGTACCAAGCCCACTTTTCTCCCCTCCGATAGCCCGTTAATGTAATGGCTAAGACAAAGAAGGACCAGCTTAACTTGAGCAGGCCCAGCAGACCGTATGTGAAGATAACAAAGTCAGCGGCCGCAGGGCTCGAAGCCTTGAGCTCACTCCACGGCATGTTTGTGACAGCTTGAACGTCCGTCTCAAATACTCCTTCTGGAAGGAACACAGAATAAAGTCCAACCACAAACCACAGCAGCCCTAGAACCAGTAATATCACCCACGCGTACTTCTCGTATACTCGCAACATCATAAACCTCAAACATAGAACGACTCTAATTGTTAAAACGTTTACGCGTGCGCACGTGCCTTAAAACTTATATTTGGAGTAAAGAAAGAGGAACAAACACAATTTAGTTCTCTACATAGATAAAGAACTAGTTCAAGAATCTAAAGAAACGCTATAAATTGTAACATCCTTATGTATAGAACTAACCAAATAAGCTTCTAATTCAATATATTCTTCTTGTTGGTGAAAATCATGGCAGATGAAAATGAAGAGCTACCACAACTCAAGGAGCTTTATGATGAATTGTGGAACGATGCAAGGAATCTGATTAAAGACATGAACAAAAGCATCTATGTTTATCTTTTCGCTGGCTTTTTATCGTTGGTCTTCTCGGTCATAATGATAGGAAGCGGCATCGCTAACTGGAATAAAATATTTTCTGGTGATACAAACACCTTAACACACCTCTATGTCACGGCAGAAACGTTTGGTTCAGTTATCTACGTTGCTTTTGGTATTGCATTGCTGTACTGGTACCGAAAGCTCAAAGGTAGATATTCAAAACTTATCAAGATGGAGCAAAGCTTGAGGATTAAGTGATGCCCAGGAGTAAACGCCCTCCGCCTTCAAGGGCTGCTGAAAGACTCAGAGAGTATTTGGATATTTTTGACGCTATGGAAGCAAAGCGTGGGAAGACATTATGGTATGACATCTACAGGAGGGCTGGAAATCCATACCAAACAGACAACACAATCAAGTATCTTGAAGAAAACGGTTTGATTGAAGGAAACAAAACCGACGGGTACCGAAAGACAGAGAGGGGCGATATTTGGCATGAAATTCTGCGGAAACACCGTGACTTGGTTGGTGTCTTAACAAGAGAATTGAGCGGCTATAGACGCAAACGCTGGTAAAAGGAGGTGATTGAAACATGTCTGCAGGATTTGCAGTTGCAGCAATGAAGCAAAGGAAAAAGAGGAAAAAGAAAGAAGAATTAGAAGAGCGAGTTAAAAAGCTTGAAGAAGAAGTTGAGAAACTAAAGAAACAACGAGCCTAGCATACTCTCTTTTTCTATTTCATTTTTCGTCACTGGCTTGCTGCTACTCTACTTCAAGAAACGCAAACACTGGAGAATCCAGTTTTTCTAAATTCTATTTCTAAACTCCAATAGTTTTTAGAAATTATCTTTCCTCTTTTAGGTTAGAAAAATAGAAATTAGAAGATCATTGACGTCTGAAAGAACCAAAAATGCATTAGAGAATTTCTTTTGCTAGTTTTTGAACTCAAAAATTGGTTTTTTCCTTTTACCAATCTTATTATTTGGATTCCAGTCCGCGGGTGTTTCATTTTTTGAAACACTTGTTCCGAAGTGTCCCTTAAACCACACGCTGCACCATGAAATAGTAGGTGAAATAAAATGTTGAAAAACAAGAATAAGGGACTGATACTTGCTGCGGTTTGCTTGCTGGTGATGGCTTTTCTAGTGCCTGTCTATGCACAAACTCAGAGTGGCGTTCTGCAACAAGATAGAGATCAAGATTGTACTCCAAAGGGTCCAGCTACGAGAGCTTACGGAGAAGAACCGCCAACTCAAGCACAGGAAGAGAAAACAGAAGCATCTGAAGAAGAAGCACTTGAAGCAGCGGAAGACCCATTGCAAGAGCAAACTCAAACAAGAGAACGAATAAGAAACTGCAACTGCGAAAATGAAGACTGCGAAGAATACCAGTACCAGTACCAGTATGAGCAAGAAGAAGACTAAACGCCCACATTTTTCTTTTTTTTAAACTACTTGTTAGAATTTATAGAATAGAATTTTAACTTAAATTAGTAAAAATCAGAGTTCAAGAATTTAGGAAGTTAGTGTAACGATTGAATTCATTGACTTAAGAAAAGACCAAACTTATAACATAGAACTTCCCTCCGCTTGCGCACGGATGCGAATGTAATGGGAACTAAAGGAAATTTAGTTTTGTATTTAGACAAAGAATTAGTTGAAAAGTCGAAATCTCTCGGCTTCAACCTCAGCAAAACATTCGAAAACCACTTAAAACAGCTAATCTCACAACTAACTAACAGTCAATCTACACAGAATCATTTCCAAACACAAAACAGAAGAAACAATATGGGGCTGCCCGGATTTGAACCGGGGTCTATAGAGCCCAAGGGTTCAAGAAACATTGATTGGTCAAAGTATAAGCAGTATTTGGAATCTAAGTATGTCAAGGGCTATGCAAAATCGCTCTTTGCTCATTCACGCAAATACTGCAATTGGCTTGAAAATGTTAATGAAATTCAGCTTTCCAGACCAACAGCCAGAAACAACATAATTAATGGATTAACTGCTCTCAGCAAGTATCTGGGTATCTATGGGTCTTTTAAGAAGAGAATGAAAGTTCACGGAATCAAAAGGGTAAAACCAGACCCTATGCAATCTTTTATGAGAATTTTCAATAGCAAAGCTCATGATGGACTTGGAGAATGGTGGAGAGATGCAAATGCTGTGCTTAAGGATAATCAGAAGCTTTATCTCAGGTTTATGCTTTTGAGTGGCGTTAGAGCGATGGAAGGAGTTAAATCCTTCAATCTTATCGCAGATTTAGGACCTAAGTACACAGAAGAGTACTACAATAGAGATACCCAGTTTCTGGAGCATTTTAGGTATCCGAAACTCTTCTTACGATATAGCAAAAATCTCTACATTAGTGCAGTTCCAAAAGAACTGCTTGATAAGATATCTGAATCCAGCAAGATTGGTTACATTTCAATTAAAAAGAAGTTGAATCGAGCTGGGTTAGGTATGAGGTTTAAGCAACTTAGATCCTTCTACGCTACTAGGATGAGGGAAATGGGTTTATTATCAGAGCAGATAGATTTAGTTCAAGGAAGAGTGGGTAAAAGTATTTTTCTGCAGCATTATTTTAAGCAGGATGCTAAGTCTCTTAGTAATCAGATTCTTCAGTTGTTGCCAATGATAGAAGATTTTTTGAGCTGCTAGTGTTGTCTCTGAGACTTATGTTGATGCTTTCTGTGGAAGAGTACCAAAGTCTGTGCTGGCGAGGCATTACACTGACTTTTCATCTGAAAAGCTATTAGGAATATATTGCGAGGCATCGCTGAGTGTTTTGAGATAATGTAGGAGTCTTTTACAGACTACTATTTGATTTTTTCCACTCTTCGGTAAATTTTGTGTCCTATGTAGCCGCCTGCAATTGCTTCAATCATCATTATTGGTAGACCTATTGTCATTGCGGGAATAAAGAAAAGTGTTAAGACATTTTCCAAGGGATATACAAGTGAGGCAAGAAAAACTAGCGTCCATAAGGGTGAAGTTGCCCAAAAGAAGACTTGAAGAAGAATTATCCACCAAACCAGTTTATTTTTTAATTTAAAATATCCATAAAAGCTGTTAAAGATCAAATCCGCGGTGAATGCTTGCACTATTCCAGCAATACTTAATACAAATACACTGGATGGAACAAACACTGCTGTAAGCGTGTTGAATACTATTGCTTGAGCAAGGATTCGCCATCTTCGACCTTCATACATTAACCAAGCAACACTTGCATTGATGGCATATAATATTGTGAAAATGTAAGACAATCCAAGGGTAATGGGAAAAAGATTGGTAATTTGATTTGCAATCAGAAAAATCATGAAATTGAGAACAGCAAAAACTATAATAAATGAAAGATCTTTCGTCTTCATTCACATTTCCCCAACAGATTTGAACAAATCAGACATTGCACAATTATGTTCTATTTAGTTTTTTAGAATTTCGCTAGTAATTATGAAGCGCTCCAGTATTTTGTTGTGCTTGCTTCCTTCAAATATGTTCGGAAAAACACCTACGCTACTTTCAGTTCTCTTGATAATTAGAAGTTTAGATCCTAAAATGTTTTCGTTTAGATATCTTGCTTTTTCTAATGGTGTGAGACACTTTTCTCCTTGAATAATTAAAGTTGGGATATCGATTTTTCCTAGGAGTGGACGAACATCCTCATTCATATAGTTTTTAACCGTGTTCACGAATATCTCTGGAGGCGTCTTCTGCGTTGATTTAAGTCCCCAGTCTACTAAATGTTCAGTTGCAGGATTAGAAAAAATTGCCTCCCAGAACTTTCTAACCCTCCAAGAAGGGGGTTTCTTTGCTCTTTCACGTGCTTTTTCATTGAAATCTGGCATATCAGTTAGAGGTGCTGGATTTACAGCCCACAAGACCATTTTGGAGATTCTTCTTGGATTATTGGCAGTATATTTGATGCCAATCATTCCCCCCATTGAGAAACCTATTATAATGATATTCTTGTCTTGTAGGTCTTCAATTACTAATCTCAAATCATCTGTATGCATATCAACAGTGTATTCACATGAAGGCTTGTCCGACTCACCAGTTCCTCGCAAATCTACAGTAACTACCTTATACTTTTGTGAAAAATAGTTAACTTGAGGATTAAACATTTCAGGGGTAACAAGACCAGAGAGCATAAGAATTGTTGGTTCCCCCTCGCCATACACATAATATGCAAGTTTTACTCCGTCATTTTCTACAATTCTTTTTTTCCGTATCTTCTTTCGCAATCTATCTTTAACTGTTTCATCATCAGTGCTAGCAATCGCCCTATGGTAACATTTATTCGCCAATTCATGTTCTGCAGCTAATCCATAAAAGCTTCCAAGTACTTCAAGAGTCTCTATACGTTCCTTACTCCATTTTTCATCATTAGCCATTAGCTCTAGAGCCTGCGAAAAACTGCGTATTGTTTCAAAAAGCGCATACTCTCTTCTCGATCTTTCACCTGCTTGAAGAAGATACGGGACTGCCTTCTGACTGTTCCTAGACATGTAGTAGTGGTTAGCAAGCTCGCTAATAATTTCCTCAAGATTTTTTCTGAATTTCTTCTCTAAATACTCTCCAATTAGGGAATGGTATTCCTTTCTCAATTCTGGCGCCATTTCCTGATATAGAACTTCCCGTATCTTTGAGTGTTCAAAACTGAATTTATCGCCACGAGAGTGAATTAGCTGATACTTTCTTTCAATATTATTTAATTTCTTAAGTACTCGTAGGCGATTTAGACCTGTAACGTTTTCAATTATATCTGAAGTGAACTCTTCTCCTACAACTGACGCGCAATCTAATATGTCTCTTTCTTCTTCTTTCAGAATATTGGTTCTACGAGATATCAAGTCGTGAATTTTGGGAGGGATATTTACTTCTATTATCTCTTTATTGAGCTTCCATTCGTCACCCTCTTTTTTCAGTAGTTTCTTATTTATCAAAAATCGGAGGGTCTCGAGGATAAAGAAGGGGTTTCCTGAGGTTTCCTTGTAAATTCGCTTTGTCAACAAAGCGTCATCAACACCCAAAACGTTTCTGATCAGAACAGAACACTGCTCTTGATCTAACCTTTTCAATTCGATGTTTTGAGACAAATCTTTTCTTTTCACAATTTGAACGAAATCAATAAACGGAAAATTTGCAGATTCTGTCCTGTTAATTAGAGCTTCTTGACGATATGTTCCGACTAACAGCAAAGATGATTCTTGAATTATTCTAGCCAAGTTCTGGAAGAGCTTCAATGTAGAACTATCAGCTAAGTGCAGATCGTCAAGAAATAACAATATTGGCTGTTTTTCTGAAAGAGCACTTAACAAACGCGACAAATCTACAAGCTCTCCTTCACTCTCAAAAAGAGATTTCAGGTCACTCGATCCATTCTCAAATCTTTCTTCAGTGAAACTAGGGGAAACTGTTGAGAAACCTGTAATAACATCAGCAACCGTCGAAATCAGTTGCTTGTATTCTGGAGTGCACTCTTCAATCACTTTTCCGATTTTATTTTGGCGTATCTCAACGGTATCATGCTTTGATATATTAAAAAGATCCGCCAAGACTTTCCTCACGGGCCACAAAGGCATTGAATATTCCTGTAGACAACTATGTTCAACCACCTTGAAATTCTGCGATTTAGCATAACTAGCAAGTTCATTGGCAAGTCGTGTTTTGCCAATTCCAGCGTCTCCAGAGATCAATACAGCTTTTCCATTTCCTTCAATAGTCTTTTTTGCTATCTCTTCCAGTTGCAATAATTCCTTTTCTCGACCCACCAATTTCGGCAAGGAATATTCTATCCTCTCCAGTCTTGATTCCAGATAGGGAAGCTGTCTTGCATACTTCTTCACTTCAATAAAAGCTTCATTATAATCTTTGGAAGAAGTAACTGTAGGTGTGAGTAACGGTTTTGCTCTGAACCTGCCAGCTTCAATTTCTTGAATTCTTTGATATATATCTATTGAATCTAACCATAAATCTTGAAAGATACCCATTAAAGCTTGTACAAGAGACGCATTATTGGTACAAATGCACGCTTCATCTTGTCCTGCGCTAAACATATCACTTTTTGGCGAGATAAAGAACATAACTTCTTCGTTATCTCTTATCGCCATTCTAGGAAGCATTGCAAAACTTAAACTGTATTTTCTTACTTTAAGATCAAAATCTGCTTTGAGTTTTTTTTGCAGTAATTTCACTGCCTTAAGGTTCTTATGGGACAACTCGGTAAGAAAATGAAACTTGATCTGTGATTTTAATGGATGATTGTAAATAGCGTCATAAACTCCAAATTGTTCGTTCCTAACTAATTCCGGAACTGTTAAAATGGCTGAGAAACGGCTTTTTGCCTGTTGTATCATTTGAGAGATCTTGGAATAGATTTTCCGGTTTCCTTCAATTACAAAAAATTTTCCAATATCAGGCACTATTCTGGTGCCATAAACTTTCTTCCAGTCACTGAGCAAACTATTTTTTGTCTTTTCTAATAAAGTAGCTTCCTCATATTTTGCCCTAATGTTTTTTTCCAGCACGTTTTCAAAGGGTACCGAAGAGAAACGAATTGGAGACTCAAGAGTTGATTCCACCACACCTTTTTTCTGAAGGCTCTTAAGAGTTCTATATACAATAGGTCTATGAGTTTTTGTTTGCTTTGAGATTTCTCCGCCAGTTAAAACACCGTGTTTCGCCAAAAAAATATAGAGTTCTGCCTCTTTTTCAGTCAATCCAAACTCTTTGAGAGTTTCTTTAATGTTTTTTCTGCTCACTTTACAATCTTCCGCTACAGCTGTCTCTAGCTTTTGAGACAAATATAATCTTAATACATAAATGGACTTAACTTTTTTTCGGTGACCTAATCTGAATTCTAGGTCTATTCGATATAAAGGGAGGTGAAAGGATGAAAAAGAAAAGTTTATCTCTATTTGTTGCTTTGCTAACTGTAGCCCTTTTTGTGTTTCCATTGTCTTTTGCATCTGCAACTAAGGAAACTTTCACATTGGAGGGTACACTTGCCCATTATATGTGGCCTCCAGGAACTCCGCATATACCAACATTAAGTCCTTATCTAACTGGCTGGTTTGCAGGAGAAGCTTCAGGAAAACTCCCTGCCCCAAGCTGGAACAGAATTGTCAAGGTTGAAGGAATGCCAGTAGTTCTGAAAGGAGATATAACTGCAGGTTCTGAACATTATGACGCTGTTGAAGATGATTGGTTTATGGATGTTGCAGGTGGAGTTTGCGATGGCAATTGGGTTTTAATAAAAGTTATGACAATGCAAGATAACATGCGCACGCAGACAACTGGCTTCTACTTTATAGAAAATGCGTATATAGCCGAATTAGGTACTGGCGATTTAAAAATCAAAATTGTTAATGACGCCTTTACGATAGTCAGTGGAACAGGTGACCTACAAGGTCTTGGAGGAAAAGGAACAATGACTGATATTCTAGGAGGTCATGGGTATCATTACGAATTTGAGGCATACTTCAACTAGAGCAAACTAAACCAAAAATCCATCAAACCTAAACCTAACACAAACTAGGATCTCCTCTTTTTTTGTCTTTTATCTCTGAGGAATTGGTCATATTGAGTAAAGAAAGAGTAAATAAAGCTCTGAGGGGTCTCGGGCTTTCAAGTGGTGATGTACACGTTTTCGTATTTCTTGCTCGAACTGGGCCTCAAACAATAAGAGAAATCGCCTCAGCGTTGAATTTGCCTGAGAGGAAAGCCCGTAGAAGCCTAAAAGATTTGCAAAATCTAAATATTGTGCAAGCTTCTGTCGAATATCCTCTAGAGTTTATGGCAGTGCCTTTCGAAGAGGTGGTAAACCTCATAATAGAAGTCAAAAAGGAACAGGCAAAAACTCTACAAGCAAGCAAAGAAGAGCTAATCTCCTCTTGGAGATCAATAACTGAGAAAGACGATGAGAAAAGCTGATTTTTGTGTTATGATAGCAAGATTACTTAACGCTCTCAGATAATTCCCAAATAAATAGCGTATAACTTTTATGCAACCATTTTAATTTTGTTTCTTAGGTGAAGAGTATGGTGTATTGTTCTAAGTGTGGCAAGGAGCTGCCTGAAAACGCGTATTTCTGCCCTAATTGCGGTGTGAAAACAGCTAAAGGCGTTGAAGCCAATGTTTCTACGCCTTACAGCGAAATGTTTTCTGACGCGGAGAAACAGTTGGAAAAGGCTTTCTTGACGGCTTCAGAAGAGATGAAGAAAGCATTTAACAAGGCTAGAGAAAGTGTTAAGCGAGTGGCTGGCCGAGAAGCAGTCAGTTGCCCTAAATGTGGAGAAAAGAATTCTGCTGGAGACACATTCTGCCGAAACTGCGGCGAAAAACTCGTTTAACCTCAGATTTTATGTTGCTAGCTTTGCTGATTACGGATTACACACAGATTGCATGCGTACTTTAGTTGAATTTCGGGAATTATGTAAAGCTTAGAAATGGGGAGCGCGTTGATTTTCTAAGCAAAAAACTTTGAGCGCGAAATTGAGTAAACTTGTTTTTCTTAATCACTCGTTTCTAGAAGAGTGGAGGTGTTCTCCTCTGATCTTCTTCCACGATGGGAAGCACCTGCTTTATTTCCCTGAAGTATTTCAGCACCATTAAACCCCTTTGAGTGGCTGCGTAAACAATGCGACCTTTTCTTACAGGGCTTTCTTCCACAAGTTCCTGTTTGATTAAAAAATCTAGATATTCCTTAAGCACGCTGCAATTAACGTTAGCCTTGTACATGATATGAGTAAGTTTAAGCGGACCTCGATGAGACAATACCGAAAGAATGTCTACATACATTTCAAGTTTAGAACGTCTCACACTCAACACTCTCAGGTACTTCAAACTCCAGAGTTAATTGTGCCCCTTTCAAAACGTTCAGCCTGTTTTCAAAGGCTGTAACAAGGTCATCCAACAATATCTGCTGCAGTTCTGTTGAAAGCATCTGGAGTTTTTCACTGAAAACGGTTGCCATTTCAAGTTCAAGTTCTTTTCTTTCTTTGGAACTAAATTTGTGTTTCACGATTTTTCATCTTTAAACGAAATTGAGATACAGTATTTAACTGACTTATGATTTTACAATATGAATTTCAAATTCACTTTTGCTGAAAACAGAGCGATTGATTACTGACGAAAACTGTACCACGCGCGCCCTTTCCATCACTCTAAGCTGTAGTTTTTCCCGCACCTAATATTTACAACGTTTGGACAAGTTTTTTGAAACAGGTAAGGGTTTTCAGTGTGAATAGGAAATACTCTCTTTGGTTTGACTCTGCTGATTCTTTCCACTATTTGCTCTCGGTTCATGTGACCAGAAGCGTGAAGCTGATGAAAATCAATATGGAAATGACTGAGCCAGTTGTGCATTACTTCGTCTTCTATGTCTTCTTCACTGAAAGGTT
>Ga0209427_10009362_pt1 | contig 10939 bp, 9 predicted proteins | sample DeeMarSWOR136_30_FD_187465 | JGI IMG/M metagenome (GOLD analysis project Ga0209427, IMG submission 187465) | Marine sediment microbial communities from White Oak River estuary, North Carolina - WOR-1-36_30 (SPAdes) (version 2) | ecosystem: Environmental > Aquatic > Marine > Intertidal zone >... | reverse complement strand
AAGGCAGATTCTGCGTTCAAATAGCAGATAAATGACTAGACATGAGACAGAACATAAGACAAGTTTCTCGTAGTGTGAGATTTAGATTGATGATCTGATTCTATTCAATAACTGAAATTATGCTTGAAAAACGATTCATGGAAAGGAGGTAACAAATGAACAAAAAACTAGTAATTCCAGCGTTTCTCTTCTTTTTTGTGTTCTCTTTAATGCTTTTGTCCCAGGAGGAATCTAAAGAAAAAAAGAAATGGGAGGATGAACGAATCAGTATTACCGTGGACAAAGTGGAAAGGGCGGATTCTTTTCCTGAAAGGTTAAAATCCGATATTCCAGGGTACACACCTACATATATTCAACCAAAAAAAGGCTACGATCTTGTTTTTATTCATATGACTATAGTTGAAAAAAGAGACTTAAAAATTAAGCCTTCAGAATTAAGGATCATTAAGCCCAATTCTCCTCATTTGATTGATGACCAGGGCAAGACTCACTGGGTGCAAGAGTATCAACTCAATATTACAATCCCCGAGAAAAAAACGGGGTATTTGATTTTTGTTATTCTCAAGGAAGCAGCAATACCTTCACAGTTTAAGTATATCTATCAATATAGGGAAGAGCCTCCGAAGCCCCAGGAAATAAAATTCGGACAAATAGAGATCGATTTATCATTCATCCGCTAGTTTTATGCTAAAAAGATCTGTCCCCATCCAGCAGAAAGAGACAGTTATGGCAAAAGAGCCCTTATTCATATCGTCCTACCGAAGCACGAACTGGGTCGATGACTTTGCATTTTCTGGCCGAATTTGATTGAATTAGCATGTTGTTTTCATCGTAACTAAAATAGACATCGTAAAGGAGGTTTCATATGGACAAAAAAGCCTATCCTGTCACAGTAACTGGGGAGCTGTCGCATCCGCCTTCACCGGCACTCTGGCTGATCAAGTGGCTTCTCCTCATTCCCCATTACATCATCCTCTCTTTTCTTTGGATAGCTTATTTCTTTGTGGCGGTCATCGCCTTCTTTGCCATTCTTTTTACCAGACGTTTCCCACGGGGCCTGTTCGAATTCAATGTCGGTGTTATGCGCTGGACATGGCGGGTGGGATTCTACGGATACAATGCCCTGGGGACTGATAAATACCCGCCGTTCTCCCTGAAATCCGAAGATTATCCGGCCGACCTCATGGTGGAATATCCGGAAAAGCTTTCCCCGGGCCTGGTGCTCATCAAATGGTGGCTTCTGGCCATCCCTCACTACATTGTCGTGGGGATTCTCAACGGCGGTTTTGGAGCCTCCAACGCTGGCCTGGGGACGATGTTAGCGCTGTTCGGTGTTATCGCCCGGATGTTTTCCGGCCGGTATCCTGAGGATATCTTTAAGCTTGTAGTGGGAATCAACCGCTGGAGCTATCGAGTCTCCGCCTATGCTGGCCTTATGACGGATGACTATCCACCCTTTCGTTTTTGGGATTGATCACAGGTGGCTTGTAGATAAAAGGGGCCAGGCCCCTTTTTTTATTATGAGACATTTTTTTCATCTTTCATCTAAAACTCATTAGAAACTCGAATTAAAAGAATCCATTCAGCTTGTAATACTTTAAACCCTGCGCTGCTTGACAGAGATATCTTTATAATAAATAATCCCTCTGAAAGGAGACATAATGAAAAAGATACTCGGATTATTGGCTATCGGTGTATTACTTTTTGCGAGTTGTGGTGGAGGCAGCAGTCCTATAGGGCTTCTTATAGAAATGGTTAAAGAAGATCCCTCTGCCAAAAATTTTCTAAAGAATTTTCCTCTACCTGATGACTTTGAGGTAGTTGGAAACCCAGAGTTCAATCGAGTCCGCACTGTTTCTCCTAAAGGATCTGAAACAATAATTAAAAGAATTTTTTTTTCTGGCCAATCGGCTGATCATGACCGTACGAGTATTTTGGTCTTTTTTAGGGAGGCCCTTTTAAAAAAAGGCTACGATATACAAGATACTGAAAAAGGACTGACGTTCAGAGGAGATAAATGGTCTGGGGTCTTGGATGTCTCCATTAGTACTCAGCCTGTCATTACAATCGATGCCCGTCCGAATGAATAGAGGACTTTATCGTTCTTAAAAGCATACGTAGTTCAGTGTGAGCCCAGATTATTTTCTATCCCTTATCAGACTAAAAACAATATCCATATCAATAATTGTATAGTTTCTTCATTTTTTTTCTTGCATTTATAAGTTTAAGATAGTAATTAATGTACACAAAAGGGATGTCCTTCAGCCTGAAAAGGGAGATCCTCATTGAAAGATGTGTTTATCATTTTTCCTAAGTCGAGGCTGCATCTTATCTAATAGCCCCTCATATTGCTAATGGCATAACAAAAAATAATCAAGGAGGATTCATCATGTTGAAATTAAGGCACATTCCCAAAATAGTTTTGCTAGGTTTTATGGTCATGCTTGCATTCGGTGGAAATCTTTATGCGAAGGATGTAGGGAGAATGGTGAGTGGAGTATGGACTGAAATTGACAATCCCTATAATGTCACTGCTAGCTTATTAATACCCAGCGGCGAGACATTAGAGATTCAAGAGGGAGTAAAAATTTATTTTAAAAAGAACCTGGCAATTAAAGTAAAAGGAAATCTAGTGATAAAAGGGAGTGGTTCAATAAAAGTAATTTTCTCTGCAGAAGATGAGTCAAGCGGGAAATGGTATGGGATGGAGGTTGAAAGCGGCGCAAATGTGGAGATTCGACATTGTTTAATAGAATATGCCTCAACTGCAATTAAGATAGGTCGCGGTGTGAAAAAAGTCGTAATTGACAACTGTGTTATTAAAGAAGGAGGTATAAAAATAGAGAGCAAGTCAGATATTACAAATAGTGAAATTAAAGGTGGCATCAGTATAGAATATGGAGATAACAATTTAATAAAAGGGAACATTCTCACTGATGGTGGGATTTCAATTGATGAAAATAGTGATAATAATGTAATCGAAGAGAATTCAATTGGAGCTGGTAAAAACCGTAGTGGTATTTACACTGGTTACCATCGCACAGATTATTGGAATGCTCCGTCTAGATTTACTTACAGCATGGGGAATAAAATAACGGGCAACACAATTGCAAACTGCAATAGAGGTATATATATATCGGGAGGATCATCAAATATTGTTTCCTACAATGTGATAGGGAACACAACAGATGCTGGTATGTATTTGGGAGGCGGGACGGCTATTCATAATTCAATCAGAGGAAATCAAGGATATGGAATTCGTGTTGATGGTGCAGTCAAAATCAATAATAACGAAATCTATGGAAACACAAAATTTGACCTCTACAATGAAGGTTCTTCCGAAGTGGATGCTTCAAATAATTGGTGGGGGACATCTGACGAGTCTGAAATCGTAACCAAGATTTTTGATTATTTTCAAGATGCCAAAAAGGGAATAGTCAACTTCAAACCGTTTTTGAAAGAACCTCCAATTACGATGAGTAGGTCTGAAATTTTAAAGATTCAAAAACGTCTTCTTGAATTGGGATATGATCCAGGAGTTGCCGATGGATTAATGGGAGCAAAAACGAAAGACGCCATTAAATCTTTTCAGAGAGATAACTCTCTTGAAGAGACCGGAATTATAGATGAAAAAACCAAGGAAAAATTATTTTCTAAAATAGATAAACAATAGGCATATTAAAGAAGCGAACAATCTCTAAATAAAAAATGCAAAAATCCCTTAAGTGGCTAGATTATAATAACTTAGTCTAGGGATTCGCGAAAAATCACTCACAAATTTCATCGATTTCCTTTAAGCAGAACTCGAATAGCAATAAGCAATACTTGCACATAGGCAGTATCAGGTTATCATTTAGAAATTAGATATGAATCTAAAACAAAAAATCGCGATTATCGCACCGCCAATATTGATAGCTTTCATGCATCCGATCTTTCACTTATTGGCAATGGTTGTTTAGCGAAAAATTGGGGACAGCCGCTTTTTACGTGAAATAATTTGCATGCTTGATATAAAATTCTGATTGTATTGTTAACCATGGAAAACTAGAAAATATAGATTGCGCCTCTATCGGTTCCTAGGCCGTCTTCTTGTTCCGCACCGACTACCACATAATCACCATCTATGTCGACAGATCCGCCATACCGATCTTCGTCTTGCGCATCCAAGGCCGTAAGTCTCATCACTTCCCCCCAGTTATCCTGCCCGCCGGAGTTGCGGTAGAAGATGTAGGCGGCCCCCTGACGGAGTCCTGAACCATCCTCAAAATTCGCACCCACTGCTAGATAATCACCGCTTAAGGCCACAGAAAAGCCAAAGTTACTATAATCCTCGCCTATGAGTTTTTTGACTTCACCCCAGTTATCCTGCCCGCCGGAGTTGCGGTCGTAAATGTAGACTGCGCCGCGGGTACTGTTTTCACGATATGCACCAATCACGATATGGTCACCGTCAATGGCCACAGTGCTGCCATACCAATCATAATCCTCTGCATCTGAGGCTGTGAGTTTTTTGACTTCACCCCAGTTGTCCTGACCGCCAGAGTTGCGGTTGAAGATATAGGCTGCTCCGAGGTCGGTCCCTCCACCATCTTCATAGTACGCTCCGACGATAATGAAATCACCATATATGGCCACAGACCAGCCAAACCGGTCATCAGCCTGGGCGTCGGAGGCTGTGAGTTTTTTGACTTCGCCCCAGTTGTCCTGACCGCCGGAGTTGCGTTCGTAGATGTAGGCGGCTCCGCTGTCTGATCCTGCATCATCTTCATAAAATGCACCCACCACGATAAAATCTCCATCGATGGCAACAGAATTGCCAAAGAAATCAGTATCCCCGGCATCTGAGGCTGTGAGTTTTTTGACTTCGCCCCAATTATCCTGCCCGCCAAAGTTGCGCTCGTAGATATAAGCTGCGCCGCGAGTATTGCCTGCACCGTCTTCACGATTTGCACCCACTACGATATAATCTCCATCAATTGCAACAGAAATGCCAAAGTAATCCCAACCCTGGGCATCTGAGGCTTTAAGTTTTTTCACCTCACCCCAGTTGTCTTGACCACCAAAGTTGCGCTCATAGATGTAGGCAGCCCCACTGTCAGTCGCCACATCGTCTTCACCAAATGCGCCCGCTACAATGTGATCACCACTCATGGCAACAGACACACCAAAATAATCTTCATCCGTGGTGTCGGAGGCAACTCTTTTCCACAACTCTTCAGGTGTTCCGGCGGCCAATGCGCTCATCTCATTCGACAGAGCACTCTCTCCTGCAGTGTTCACTGCGGTCACCCTGTAGTAATAGGTTTTAAACATACTCAATCCGGAATGGACATGGTAGGAAGTCAGAAGACCTGTGACACTGTTATCTGCAGTCGTCACTCCTCCGGTTGTATTCCAGTACAGGTTATACGTATTCGCGCCGCTGACCGCACCCCACTGTATTGTCAGCTCTCTGTTGGCTGCGTCAATCTGCTGAATTGCTGGCGCATTGGGCACTGTTGGTGTACCATTTCCTCCATTATCCTCATCGCTTGTGCCGTTGCAGCTCGACAGGATCATTGCAGCTGCCAATATGACAACAGCCAAGATAAACATCCATTTTTCTTTTTTCATCATACGACCTCCTGGCAGAAGAGCAAAATTCTACGGACGGGAATGTCTCATAACTTGAATCGAGACAGCGGAGGGAAAAGCTTTATCTTAATAGAAAACAGGACACACCGGATTTTGGTGTTTTCCCGTGAAAAGAATGGTGATTGTTTTTTGTGGCGGGCTTTTCCTTCCTCCAAATTCCCCTCGTTGGGTGAGAGTATAGAGAAAGCAGTCCTTCAAGTCAAGAAGAAATGTATACTTTATAGAATTTATTCAACGAGATTACTACGCTTCGCTCGTAATGACACAAAAAGGGCCACAAAAAAGTGCTAGGCCTCTTTTCAATCATCCAGAATTCAAAGGCGGGAAAGATCTTTTTTGATAAGTGACTCAGTCTTCCTTATAAGCATATATATCTAGATAGAATTGTTCTTTGTTTTTTAATTCGTTTATTTTTCCCTTCTTATTGATAGCTACAAGTCTACCCGCACGGTAACGATATTGATCCTCCACTTTGTCTGGACGTTCTCTCATCGAAGCGAAGACATACCGGCCGGCCTTCAGGGGAAATGCCCCCCCAGGTCCGACTCTGAAGTGAAACGAGGTCTGACTCCATATGGTTCGCGCTTGACCACTGCTAAAGAAGGTTTTTCGGATGGACTCAAAAAACGCTGAAGCGATTCCGAGCATAGGAAGATTAGCTATTAGACCTGTACTCACCAGTGGATCTTTCAGAATTCGTGAAGTCAATTCGACAATAATGTTTGTGTTGTCCCCGCCTGATTTGGCCAGGCTTAAATCCAGAGAAAATCTGACATTATTGTTCCAAGTAAGATATTTTTCTACGGAAACATTGCGAAAAGTTGGCGTGTTGTCGATACCGCTCACTGAGCTATTTCTCCTCGTGCGCTTGAAGGGAAAAGCATAGTTTAGAGTTCTAATGGTTTGATCATCGATCGGACCTTCTGCTTTTATGACAACAGGTCTCGCCAAATTGAGATTGAGCGAAAGCATGCCATCACTCCTGTTATCCCATCTTCTAGCCCCCAAACGCAAAGCAACAGCATAGAAATCAAGTGTTTTGTCCTTCAAGTCATCCGGCTTAAGGGATTCGGCAACTCTAAGTTTGTAGTTTTGCCATGGGTTGTACCCGTCTTTGAAAAACATATCAGAGTCCTCTATGTAATATAATTTAAGTGTTGCCATAGTAAACTCTCTGTCGAATTTGTATTAAATGTTAATCCCCTTCTATCTAATCAGGTTGATGTAACATGATATTTGCTACTTCAGTTAATCAAGCAGTGCTTGTCAATATTATGAGAATTCTGGACATTTGACTCTTCTCTCCTTAATTATTATCTTATTACCGAGTAAGCAGAGGGAAAAATGAGCAAAAACCATCCTCAATCCAGGAAGAAAAAAACTCCGCCTTCTAAGAAAGAAAAGCCTCGGACTTTAACAGCCGGCGGTGAGCAATCAGCCAGGGAGGGAAGAGCGACAAAAACCATCCTCCCCCTGGGTGTATCGCCAGAGACCATCGGCAGCTACCGCCTCCTCCAGAGGCTTGGCTCAGGAGGCATGGGCGAGGTCTACGAGGCTGAACAGATTGAGCCCATCAAACGGAGGGTGGCGCTCAAGATCATTAAATGGGGGATGGACACCAAGCAGGTGGTGGCTCGTTTTGAGTCCGAGCGGCAGGCTCTGGCCCTTATGAACCATCCCAACATTGCCAAGGTTTTTGAGGCGGGTGCGACCGAACAGGGACGGCCCTACTTTGCTATGGAATATGTCAAAGGCATTCCGCTAAACGATTACTGCGATAAGTATAAGCTGTCCACGCCTGAACGGCTGGAGCTCTTTGTCCAGGTTTGTGAAGGGATTCAGCATGCACATCAGAAAGGGATTATCCATCGCGATATCAAAGCCTCGAACGTGCTGGTCACCGTCCATGATGATAAGCGCTTGCCTAAGATCATCGATTTCGGTGTGGCCAAGGCCACAGCCCAGCGATTGACGGAGCGGACAGTATTTACCGAGATGGGACAGCTTATCGGAACGCCGGAGTACATGAGTCCTGAACAGGCTGAGATGACCGGTCTGGACATTGATACCCGGACAGATGTTTATTCTCTGGGTGTGCTGCTTTATGAGCTTCTGGTGGGAGTGCTTCCCTTCGAATCCGATGATCTCCGCAGCGGCGGCTTTGATGAAGTCCGCCGGAAGATTCGCGAGGTCGAGCCGCCCAAGCCGAGTACGCGGCTGACCACCCCGGGATTTGATACGAAACATGCGACCCGAAGCCGAAGAACGGATTTACTGTCGCTGACCAGACAGCTTAAGGGAGAGCTGGACTGGATCACGATGAAGGCCATGGCCAAGGACAGGACTCGACGTTACGCCTCAGCATCAGAATTGGCCGCAGATATTGAGAGATACTTAAAGCATGAGCCAGTTGTGGCCGGGCCGCCGAGCGCGATATACAGGCTGAGGAAATATGTGAGGAGGCACAGGACAGCTGTGGCTGCAGCAGCTCTGGTGGTTGTGGCGCTGGTGATCGGGATTACGGGCACAAGCATCGGGTTGGTCAAAGCGACCAAAGCGGAGAACAAAGCGAGGGAGGAAGCGGAAACAGCCCAACGGGTATCGGATTTTCTGGTCGAGCTTTTTCATATATCGGATCCCGGTGAGGCGAAAGGGAATACGATCACAGCCAGAGAGATACTGGATAGAGGAGCAGAGAAGATCGAAACGGAGCTTTCCGGTCAGCCCCTGATTCAGGCCCGGCTCATGGATACTATGGGATTGGTCTACAGAAACCTTGGCTTGTACGAGGCAGCCTCATCCCTCCTGGAAGAGGCGCTGGAGAAAAGGCGGCAGGCACTGGGAAGGGATGATTTGGTCGTCAGCAGAAGCCTCCACAGCCTTGGCACTTTAGTCTATGCCAAGGGAGATTATTCTCAGGCCGAGAAGCTGTTTCGAGAGGCTTTGGAGATAAAACGGAAATTCCTTGGGGATGAAGACCTTGAAGTCGCCGAGGTTTTGAATGACCTGGCTATGACCTTAAAAGCACTGGGAAACTTAACAGACGCGGAACCTTTATACAGGGAATCCCTGGCCATAAACCGCAAAATATTGGGGAATGAGCACGAAAGAGTCGCTCAAAGCGTGAACAACTTCGGCATGTTTCTCTATCGAAAAGGTGACTATGATGAGGCTGAGAAGCTGTTTCGCGAAGCGCTGGAGATGAACCGCAGGCTCCTGGGTGCCGAACACCCAGAGGTGTCGACCAACATGAACAACCTGGCGCTTGTGCTCCGGGACAAGGGATCTTATGAGGAAGCCGAGGAGATGTTCCGCCAAGTCTTGGAATTGGACCGGAAATTCCTGGGCGAGAATCATCCCTATATCGCCATGACATTCAATAATCTTGGAGCCCTGCTGGTGAGGAAGGGAGCTTATGATGAAGCTGAGCAGTCCTTTAGGGAAGCCATTTCCGTATTCAAGAAGACTTTCCCTGATGATCACTGGCAGATAGCCAATTCAAGCAGTCTCCTCGGGGGATGCCTTACCAGACTCGCAAGATACAGCGAGGCTGAAAGATTGCTGGTGGAGAGTTATTCCCTGTTGAAAAAGCAGTTCGGTGAGAACCACAGACGGACGGTTGCAGCCCTGGAGCGGATCATCGAGCTTTATGATGCCTGGGGAAAGCCTGATAAAGCCGAACAATATCGTGCGTTTTTAAAGAAAGAATAAAGGGGTCGCATCTCAACATTCAACATTTCTTATATTGGGGACAATCTCTAATTTCTTTGTCATTACAAGTGAAACGACGTAGCAATCTTGCTCTATGTGTCATTACGAGCGCAGCGTGGTAATCTCATAAGAAGAAATATATTTGTTTCTGTGAGATTGCCGCACTTCGTTCACAATGACACAATAAGAGGCCAGGCACATTTTTCTAAACGAGATAGCCGCGCTTCGCTCGCAGTGACACAAGAGGAAGGGGATTGTCCTCAATTTCCCCGTGGTTGATTTACCCTTGATTCATATGTTATATGATTATCATTAGGCTGGATACCATGAGTCAAACCGCGGCACAGAAAATTGATTTTTACAGAAAGCAAATAGTTGATTTTTGTAAGAAATGGAGAGTGAAAGAATTTTCAGTTTTTGGCTCTTTCTTGAGAGATGATTTTAATGAAAACAGTGATGTGGATGTTCTCTTGACTTTTTTTCAGGAGGCTCACCATAGTCTTTTTGACTTGGTGGAGATGCAAGAGGAGCTCAAGACAATTTTTGGCCGGGAAGTGGATCTTGTCGAAATAGAGGGCCTGCGAAATCCGATAAGGCGGAAGGCCATATTGAAAAACCGTGAGGTCGTTTATGCAGCCTGAAGAAAGAGACCTCTCGTTCCTTTGGGATATCCTTGAGGCAGCTAAAGATATCCATGATTTTATCAGGGAAACAACACTCGACGCGTTCACTTCAGACAAAAAAACGCGTTATGCTATCGAACGCCAGTTGCTTGTCATAGGAGAAGCCGCTAAACGAGTGTCTGAGAGCTACAAACAAAAATACAACGAGATCCCTTGGAAACGCATGGTGGGACTGCGGAATATCCTGGCTCATGAATATGGAGAAGTCCTGGTCGAGCGTATCTGGCTGATCGCCACAGAAAATATCCCTCCGCTGATTGAGATTCTTACCCCCCTTGTTCCAAAGAATATCTGATATTATGCGTAGATGGACGGCTTTTTGCGGAGCCACGAGATGTGGGACGTTCGAGGAATTGGGGACGATTCCCATTTTTTTTATACGATAGGCTGTCAAGGGGATATAAAAAGGGAAAATCATTGCCATCCTCAATAAATTTTTCTTATGACATTTTCATGACATTTCTCTGGCAGAAAATAAATTAGAATATTCACTAAAAAGTCGGTCCAATGGCTAATCATTCACGCGGTCACCGGAAGCAAATCCTTTTGTTTTTGATCGCTGTTGTTCTGCCTAGCATAATCCTGATTGTGTTTACGCTGCGCATGATCAGCCAGGAGCGTGAACTTTCCCAAAAGCGGATAGCGGATGAGCGCCGCCGCTTGTCGAGTGAGATCGGTCAGCACCTTCTAGTCCGGCTGGAAAAGATCAAGCTTCAGGAGGTTGGCTCTGTCGTAAATCAGACCCGGCTGCCAGCCGCTTCCGATTATGTAAATCCTGAGGTTGTTTTGATCGGCCTTGTGGATAGAGATCGGCTGGTGCTTCCGTGGGAAGAAGAACAAAAGAGAGGAGGACCCTTCGAACTCCTTAGTAGTTCGGATTTTGCTCAAAGGATTCAGCGGGCGGAGACAGA
>Ga0209427_10009361_pt1 | contig 10940 bp, 9 predicted proteins | sample DeeMarSWOR136_30_FD_187465 | JGI IMG/M metagenome (GOLD analysis project Ga0209427, IMG submission 187465) | Marine sediment microbial communities from White Oak River estuary, North Carolina - WOR-1-36_30 (SPAdes) (version 2) | ecosystem: Environmental > Aquatic > Marine > Intertidal zone >... | reverse complement strand
AAGGTGGGTCCCCCGCTCGATAGAATCGTCCCAGTGAAAGCTCAGCTCAGGAATACGGCGTAGGCGCAGGCGCTTGGCCAGCTGGTTGCGCAAGAAGTTAGCGGCAGCCTCGAGACCCTTTAGCATCTCCTGTTTCTCTTCTTCGCTGCCCAGGCAACTGACAAATACCTTGGCGTAGCGCAGGTCAGCGGAGGTGGAAACCTCGGTCACAGCAATAAACTTGCTCAGTCGGGGGTCTTTGACTCGGCGCTGAAGCAACCCGCTAATCTCATGGCGCATGAGGCTGCCTACCCGCTCTATACGATGTGACATAATCGGTGTCCCCTAGCTGGACCTCTCTTTACGGAAGAACTCCAGTACATCACCAACCTCAAAGTCGTCGAAGTCTTTGAACCCAACCCCACACTCGTAGCCAGAAGTCACCTCCTTGACGTCATCCTTAAAACGCCTCAGGCTGGAAACCTCAGATTCAACCACCACCTGTTCTCCGCGCCGCACCCTTGCCGAAGCACCCCGGCTCACCTTACCCTCGCTAACAGCGACACCAGCTACCTTTGCCTTCTTACTGGGGAAAATTGCCTTTACTTCAGCCCTGCCTTCGATAACCTCGACATAGGTGGGCTCTAACATGCCTTTCAGCGCCTTCTCTACATCGTCCACCAGGTTATAAATCACGTCGTAGGAGCGGATATCAACCCCTTCCACATCAGCCAAGCGCTGTGCCCCGGCTTCAATACCAGTGCCGAAACCAATAATGAGCCCTTTAGAGGCGATAGCCAGCATGACATCGCTCTCGGTGATATTGCCGCTGCTACTATGAATAATCCTGACCTGTACCTTATCCGTGCCCAGCCGTTCCAGAGAGCTCCTTATCGGCTCGATAGTGCCCTGGACGTCGGCTTTAAGAATAACATTGAGCTCCTTTACTTCTCCCGCACTTATCCGGTCAAAGAGGTTGTCCAGGCTTACCGCCCTAGGCGCCATCTCCCGCTGGTTTTTTTGCATCAAAGCCCTTGCCTGGTGCTCGCCAGCCACGACATTCAGGGTTTCGCCCACTTGAGGTAGGCTATCTAGGCCCAAGATGGCCACCGGCAGGGAAGGCTCGGCCTTTCTCACCCGCTTACCCACATCGTTAAACATCGCCCTGACCCGACCCCAGGTGCTGCCGACGACTACGGTATCACCAACCTTAAGCGTTCCGGTCTGAATCAGCACCGTAGCCATTGGCCCCCGGCTCTTATCCATCTCGGCCTCAATAACAACCCCCACTGCGGAGCGCGAGGGGTCTGCCTTGAGTTCTTCCATCTCGGCTACCACTAAGAGATTCTCCAGTAGCTCGCTGATGCCTTTTTTCTCCTTGGCCGAAATGGGAACGCAAACCACATCACCCCCCCACTCCTCAATAACCAGGCCGGCATCGGCCAACTGCTGCTTAACCGCCTCAATATCAGCCTCCGGCTTATCAATCTTATTAATCGCCACCACGATGGGAACTCCCGCCGCCCGGGCATGGTCGATAGCTTCTAGAGTCTGCGGCATTACCCCATCGTCAGCCGCCACCACCAAAATAGTAACATCGGTCACCTGAGCGCCCCGGGCCCGCATCACGGTAAAGGCTTCGTGACCGGGCGTATCCAGAAAGGTAATCTTCTGCCCGTTGACCTCTACCTGATAGGCACCGATATGCTGCGTAATACCCCCAGCCTCGGTATCCATTACATTGGTCTGGCGGATGGCATCCAGGAGTCGGGTCTTGCCGTGATTGACATGCCCCATAATGGTAACTACGGGCGGGCGCAGTTTCAGCCCACCAGACTCTTCTTCCTGGGGCTGATAGCGCTTGCTCTCGGCGACACGGGCGGTGCGGGACTCGGGATGGGCTTCATAGCCAAGGTTAACCGCCACCGCCGCCGCCGTCTCATAGTCAATGACCTGGTTAATATTGGCAAAAACGCCGTTGCGCATCAGCTGTTTAATAACATCAACGACACTGACCCGCAACAGCTCAGCCAGATTTCTCACCGCTATTGAGTGAGGAATCTCGACCAGCTTTGCCTCTGGTTCACCTGACTTCTTTTGGGCCAATAATTCGCTCCTTATCCCAGCTCCTGCCCGTATCTTATAAGCTTCTCCCGATTATCGGGATTAATAGCGGTACGCAGGGCATGCTCTAGCCGTCCTTCCTTAAGCCCCACCACCCAGCAATCCCCCGCCGGACATAAGTAGGCACCACGCCCCACCTTTCTACCGCTATTATCAACCTCCACCCCGCCATCCGTAATCCGGACCAACCTGATTAGCTCCCGCTTGGGTCTTATCCGGCCACAAGCGATGCAGGTCCGCTGCGGTATATGCTTTACCGAAGGTGACTTAATAGTCCTCACCTTCCTCATCATAGATTTCCCGTCCACGGCGCTGCTTTCTGATTCTGACACCGTCCTCGGCGCCTCGCTCAGAAGCACCCTTCTTTTTCTTCTTCTTGGACTTGGAGGTTGCCTTAGTTGGGCCCGGGCCCAAAACGTCTTCAGCAAAGCGAAGTCTAGAATCTGCCTCCGCCCCCACCTCTACGGGCGGCTTCAAAATAGTTTCCGGGGGCGCCAGCTCAGTCTCAAGAACGGGTTCGGGCTCAGGCTCGGCCTCAGCCTCCTTTTCGGGAACTTCGGCTTCCTCCGGAGCCAGCGGCTCTTCGGGCACGAGTTCCTCGCCAACTACCGCTTCTTTTTCAGGCTCGGCCTTGACCAGCTTCTCTTCCTCAGCGATTGATGCGCTCTTTATGTCAATCCGCCAGCCGCTAAGCTTAGCCGCCAATCTAGCGTTCTGCCCTTCTTTACCGATGGCTAACGATAGCTGCTTGTCAGGGACAACCACCGTAGCTATCCCTTCGTCTTCATCCAGCTCCACACTCAGCACCTGCGCTGGGCTCAGGGCATTGGCAATAAAAGCCGAGGCATCATCGTTCCAGGAGACCACATCCAGCTTCTCGCCATTCAGTTCTCGCATGATATTCTGTATTCTGATGCCGCGAAGCCCGACACAGCAACCAACGGGGTCGATGCCCTCCTGTCTTGCCGCCACCGCTATCTTACTACGATAGCCAGCTTCGCGGGCGACCGCCTTAATCTCTACCACCCCGCTCAAAACCTCAGGCACCTCAAGCTCAAAGAGACGACGCAGCAAATCGGGGTGAGAGCGTGAAACAACCACCTGAGGTCCCCGGCTCGTCCGCACCACCTCTAAAAGATAGACTCTAAGTCTCTGGCCTATCCGATACCTCTCATTGCGCACCTGCTCGGCGGCGGGGAGTATGGCTTCGGCCCTACCCAGGTCAACGAAGATCTGCCTGGGCTCCATGCGCTGCACTACCCCGGTGACAATATCGCCTTCTTTATCGGAATACTCCTCGAAAATGGCGCTGTGCTCCGCCTCATGGAGGCGTTGCAGGATAACCTGCTTGGCCGTTTGCGCGGCAATGCGCCCGGCATTGCGGGGGGTAGCTTCAACCATAACCGTCTCTTCAAGCTTGGCTTCGGGGTTCATCTTCACGGCGTCGGCCAGTGATATCTCAAGACGCGTATCCGAAGGCTGCTCGACCACGGTTTTTCCCGCCCACACCCTAACCCGGCCCGTAGTCGGGTCGATCTTGACCGAAATCTCCTGGTTAGGGGCAAAATTATCCTTCCGGTAAGCCGATACCAGCGCTGTTTCCACAGCAGAAAGCACCACCTCTTTGGGCAGGTTTTTCTCTGCCGAGAGCTGGGTTATGGCCAGCATAAATTCGCTCTTCATCCCCGCTTAATTACCTCCCCCAAATGTTTTATCCCCTTACAACAAAAAAGTGGGTTTTTCAGCCCCACTTAACAAGAACTTATCTAATTTAGTGTACCGCGTAAAGTATACCACAACAGGCGCTGGTATGCAATAGCTGGCGCCCGTTTTTCCAGCGTATTTAATATAATACCTCAACCTAGCAATTCCAACGACACTAAGATATAATGAAAAAACAGCCCCAAGGTGAGAAGCTTGGATATTAAAGCGCTAAAAGATTCGGTTATCAAAGAAGCAGAGGTTCACCTCCGCCAGCTCCGTGATATCAGCCTTAAAATCCACGCCAACCCCGAGTTGGGCTTTAAAGAGGTCAAGGCATCCGCCCTACTTAGCCAATTCCTGGAGAAAAACGGCTTCGCTATAGAGCGGGGCATCTGCGAACTGCCCACCGCCTTCCGCGGTAGCTATGGAAAGGGCAAACCAGCCATTGCCATCCTGGCCGAGTATGACGCCCTGCCCCAATTGGGCCACGCCTGCGGGCATAACCTGATAGCCGGCGCCGCTGTTGGTGCCGCCGTGGCTGCCAAGCCCACCATCGACAAGTGTGGCGGCAGTGTCTTGGTTATCGGCACACCCGCCGAGGAGTTCTACGGGGGCAAGGTGGTACTGGCGGAGCGGGGTGCTTTTGATGAGATAGACATAGCCATGATGGTGCACCCGGGAGCGCATGATAGCGCCACCACCCAGGCGCTGGCCTGCGTCACACTGGAGGTCGAGTTCTTCGGCAAAGCGGCTCACGCCGCCACCCGCCCCGAAACCGGCATCAACGCCCTGGAGGCGATGCTCCTCTCCTTCGCCGCCATTAACGCCCTCAGGCAACATATTATGGATAAAGCGCGCATCCACGGCATCATCACCGACGGTGGAGAGGCACCCAATGTCGTCCCCGCCCACAGCGCGGGCAGCTTTCTGGTGCGCGCCGAGGATGACACCTACCTCGACGAGCTAAAGGAGAAAGTTCTTAATTGCTTTGTTGGCGCTGCTACCGCTACCGGCGCCCGCCTGGAATACCAGTGGGGAAAGATAGTCTATGCGCCATTGCTTAACAACCTGACGCTGGCCGAGCTATTCAGGCAGAATATAAACGCCCTGGGGCGCCAGATGCCCCTCGTCGGCGCCAGTAGAGTCGGCAGCACCGATATGGGCAACGTCAGCCAGCTCGTTCCGGGCATCCACCCCACCATCTCCGTAGCGCCTGAAGAAGTAGTGATACATTCGACTGAGTTCGCTGAAGCCGCCGCCTCCGAAGACGGCATCAAAGGAATGCTTGATGCCGCCAAGGCACTGGCGATGACGGTAGTTGACCTGACGGCCCGCCCGGAAACGGTGGCCAAGGTTAGAGAAGAGTTTGAGCAGGCAGGCGGCTAAAAGCGCTTGTAAAACCAAGACCCTTAGTCTAAGATTATATTAACGCTTAGGAGAATTAATGGAAGCCTATCTGGGTATTGATGTCGGTTCGGTAACCACCAAGTTAGCCGTGATAGACGAGGCTGATGAGCTGGCCGCTGACCTCTACCTACCAACTCAGGGTAAGCCTATCGAGACGACGCAGCAGGGCTTAAAACAGATCAAAGACCAACTCCCCCCGGGCATGGATATCTGCGGCGTAGCTACCACCGGCAGTGCCCGCTACCTGGCTGGGGTTATTGTTGGCGCCGACCTGGTCAAGAACGAGATTACCAGCCACGCCGTCAGCGCCCTGCACTACTTCCCCCAGAGCCAGACCGTCATCGAAATCGGCGGGCAGGACAGCAAGATAATAATTATTCGAGAGGGTATAGTCACCGACTTCGGCATGAACACGGTCTGCGCGGCGGGCACGGGCAGTTTCCTCGACCACCAGGCAACGCGCCTCAACATGAGTATTGAGCAGTTCAGCCAGCTGGCGCTGGAGAGCGCGACGCCAGTGCACATCTCGGGGCGGTGCACCGTTTTTGCCGAATCGGACATGATACACAAACAGCAAACCGGGCATCGCACCGAGGACATTGTCTACGGTTTGTGCCAGGCGCTGGTGCGCAACTACCTCAACAACGTCGGCCTGGGCAAGGATATTCAACCCCCGATAATATTTCAGGGTGGCGTTGCCTTCAACCAGGGCATAGTGAAGGCACTCCAAGAAGAGCTCGGGCCCGAGGTTATCGTTCCCCCCCACCATGAAGTGATGGGAGCGATAGGCGCTGCCCTACTAGTGCATGAAGAGATGACGAGTGGTAAGAACGAAAGCAGCTTTAAGGGATTCGGTGTCAGCGAGATAGATTATCGCACCTCCTCGTTCGAATGCCAGGCTTGCCCTACTCTATGCGAGATATCCCAGCTTTCCGTCGATGGCAAGATTCTGGCTCAGTGGGGAGGCCGCTGCGACCTGTGGCAGAAAAGCACGACTATTTAACAATGCTGGTGAGAAAGATATGCTAATTGCCGTTGACGCCGCCGGCGGAGAAAACGCCCCGCGGGCGATAGTGAAAGGGGCCATAAACGCCGCTCAGGAATACGATGTCGATATTGCCCTGGTGGGCGATAAGGCCGTGTTACACGTGCTGGCCGGGCGCGATATAAAGAAGTTGAACCTCCAGATAATTGAAGCCACCGAGGTCATTGCCCCCAATGAGCACCCGATGAGAGCCGTGAAGAGCAAACCCAACTCCTCGATAGTAATCGGCACCAACCTGGTCAGAGACGGCATTGCCTCCGCCTTTGTCTCGGCCGGTAACACCGGGGCCGTAGTATGCGCCGGACTGCTCAGCCTGGGCAAGATAAAAGGCGTCGAGCGCCCCGCTATAGGCAGCTTTCTTGATATCACCCCCGACACCCCCACCCTCCTCATCGACGCTGGTGCCAACGCCGAATGTCGCCCCAGCCACCTGCTCCAATTTGCCAATCTGGGCTCGACCTACGTCAAACACCTGCTGGATATCGAAGCGCCGCGTGTTCGCCTGCTCAGCACCGGCGAAGAAGAGACCAAGGGCAACCGCCTGACTCAGGAAAGCTATAATCTACTCAAGAAGAGCCCGCTAAACTTTGTCGGCAGCATAGAAGGGCAGGACATATCGAACCGAACCGCCGATGTCATCGTGACCGATGGCTTTACCGGAAACATAGTGCTTAAGACGATAGAGGGCATGGGGGATACTTTCTTAAATATGACGCGGCAGGTAGGAAGAGTTATATCCACCGCCTATCACTTCCGGGGGCGAAACCTGCTCCACGACCTGGGCTTGGGTTCCCTGGCTAAAAGGGTAGACTATAGAGAATACGGCGGCGCTTACCTGGCGGGTATAAACGGCAATATCATCGTCGTCCACGGGCGCAGCCAGGCTAGAGCGATAAACAATGCCATAGGTCTGGCCAAACAGACAGTAGAACGCGAAATATGCCGAATAATTAGGGAGGGAAACTATGAGCAAACCGATAGCAGTAACTGACACCGACTTTGAGCAAAAGGTATTAAAGGCAAAAACACCGGTACTGGTGGACTTCTGGGCAGCCTGGTGCCGACCCTGTCTCATGGCCGCCCCGGTTCTGGAAGAGCTGGCTAAGGAGTATGCCGGCAAGTTAACCATCGCCAAACTGGATGTTGACCAGAACGCCAAAACCGCCGCCCAGTACGGCATAATGGCTATACCCAACCTCATTATCTTCAGGGATGGCAAGCCGGTATCACAAATTGTAGGCTATAAACCCAAGGAAGAATTGAAGCGCAGCCTGGACACCGTTCTGGACTAACCAAAAATTAGTCTCTTTTTATCTTCCACTGCGCCGATAACTGAAGTATAATCATATAAGGAAAAAATTATGAAGGTTGTCTTCCTCCAGGATGTACCCAATGTAGCTCAAGTGGGCGAGGTAAAAGAGGTAGCTGACGGCTACGGCCGTAACTTTCTTATTCCCCGAAAACTGGCCGCCCTAGCCAGCCCCCAAGCGATGAGCCAGGTGGTTACCCCTAGCAAAGCCCAGGCTACTACCAACGAAGAACTGGTCGAGCTAGCCAATCAGCTCGACGGCAAAGAGGTCAGCCTCAAGGCGCACGCTGGCGCCAAAGAACGGCTCTACGGCTCAATCACCAGCGCCGATATCGCCGCCGAACTGGAGAGTGCTACCGGACTGGTCGTCGACAAGAGGAAAATAGAGCTGGATAAGCCTATTCATAAGCTCGGCAGCTATGAGCTAACCATCAAGCTGGGCAAAGACATTACACCCAAAATAATGGTTAGCGTTATCGAAGAAGAGACCGCCAAGGAAGAGGAGAAGCCGTCCAAGAAAGCAAAGAAAGCGGCTAAGAAAGCCCCCAAGGCGGAAAAGAAGCCCGCCGAGAAGGAGACAAAGACCAAGAAAGCGAAGACGACCAAGAAGAAAGAGACCAAGGCAATAAAAGAAAAGAAGCCTGCCAAGAAAGAAACGGCCGCCAAGAAGAAGACCACGACCAAAGCCAAGGCGACCAAGAAGGAGAAGGCTTAACATGACCAGCGAGAAACTGCCGCCACATGATGTTGATGCCGAGGAAGCCGTAATCGGCTCACTGCTTATAGACGGGTCGGCAATATTCAAGGTTGCTCCCCTGCTGGTGCTGCTGGATAACAAATCGCCTTTCTACACCGAACGCAACTCCTGGATATATGATGCCTGCCTAGCGCTCTACGAACGGGATGAAGCCATAAACCAGATAACGGTGGCCCAAGAGCTCGACCGGCAGGGCAAACTTGAGGCTTGCGGCGGCGCTGCCTATCTGAGCCGGCTCATATCCATATGCCCCACCTCTCTTGATATCGAAGATTACGCCCAGATTGTCTATCGCCTATCGGTAATGCGCCGCCTTATCGATGCCGCTGGGCAGATCAAAAATATCGGCTATCGGGCCGAGCCCGACGTCAACACCAGCCTTAACCAGGCGGAAGACATCCTTTTTCGACTGCGCCACGGGCGAAGTCGAAGGGACCTCACCCACATTCGCCAGGTATTGGACACATACTTTGAAACCGCTGCCCCTGAAGAGGAAGGTGCTCCTAGGGAATGCTTGCCCTATGCGCTCTCCGGCTTCGCCGGAATGGACGAATTTCTGGGCGGATTTCAGCGCTCCGACTTGATTATTATCGGCGGCAGGCCGAGTATGGGCAAGACCAGCCTGGCCCTGAGCCTGGCCCGAAACGCCGCCGTGGAGCAGGGGGCATGCGTGGCCCTGTTCAGCCTGGAGATGGCGCGGGAGCCACTGGTCTGGCGTATACTGGCCAGCGAATCCGAGGTCGACTCACGGCGGATCCGCCTTGGCCTCCATACCGAAGAACAGGAAAAAAGGATTATGGACGCCATTGGCCAGCTCTCCGAAGCCAAAATCTATATCGATGATACCCCCCAGCTGCGGGTGGTAGAGATGAGAAGCAAAGCCCGTCGTCTGCACTTTGAGCAGGGCATTGATATGATCATCGTTGACTACCTCCAGCTGATGCAGGGGGACAGAAGATTCGACAACCGTGTGCAGGAGGTCAGCGAGATTTCCCGCGCCCTTAAGGGCCTGGCCCGCGAGCTTAATGTGCCCTTGCTGGCGGTATCACAGCTCAGCCGCGCCCCGGAGGGGCGGGCCTCCCACGAACCACAGCTATCCGACCTACGCGAAAGCGGCAGCATCGAGCAGGACGCCGATGTCGTCGTCTTCGTCTACCGCGACGAATACTACTATCCTAGCCAAGAGGACTGGGAACGTGAACACCCCGGAGAAAGCTACCCGCCGCCAGCCAGTATCATTATCGCCAAGCACCGCAATGGCCCTACCGGTGAGGTCAAATTGCTTTTCAAACCCAAGCTGGCTAAGTTTGAAAACATTACCAACGAAGAACTGAGTTTATTATAAGGCTAGTATTGTTTTAGGTGACTATGGAGAAGTTTAAAGGTTTCCCAGCCAAGTCGCAATTTACTGCCGTGCCTAACGCTTTCTTCAGCACGCTGCTACCGCAGATCAGCGATATCGCCGAGCTGAAAACAACCCTCCATATTTTTCAGATGCTCTACCAAAAGCGAGGTTATCCCCGCTTTACCAGCTACCGGGAGCTTCTGGCTAACCAAAGCCTGATGAGCAGCCTCAAGGAAGCGAAAGGAACGCCAGAAAAAGCATTGCATAACGCCCTGGAGGCGGCGGTCAAAAGGGGGACTATCTTGCACTTGGTTCTAGACAAGGACGGTGTAACTGAAGACATCTACCTGATCAATACCGAATCGGACCGACAAACCATGGCCAAGATTCAAGCTGGCGAGCTTAAGTTGAGCGGACTTAAATTAAAAGAACCCGCTTTGATTGATGCCGAGGAGCCGCCCGACATCTTTAGCCTTTACGAACAGAATATCGGCATGCTCACCCCGATTATAGCCGAAGAGCTACGCGATGCCCTACAACTATATCCCGAAAGTTGGATTAGGGACGCCATTAAAGAGGCGGTTAACCAAAACATACGTAAAAAGAGCTACATTTTAGCTATTTTAGAACGCTGGAATACCGAAGGCAGGGGCGATGGAACATATCGGGGAGATACTAAAAAGACAGACCCGGATAAATACATCAAAGGCAAATATGGACACATTGTCCAGCGCTAAAGAAGCCGAAGAGGTCTCGGCAGAAGCGGCCTGCCCTATCTGCAAGGGGGCGGGGTTTGTTCACCCGCGGCTGCCTTCGGGCAAGCCCGACTACAGCCGAACCATACCGTGTAGCTGTACCCTGAAGGCAAGGGAAAAGGGGCGTCAGAGCCGCCTGCGGAAATACAGCGGGCTCGAAGCCAAGCTGTTGCAAAACATGACCTTCGAAAGCTTTGACCGCGAGGGGCTTAACCCGCTGCCGGAGCAACGCGAGAACCTGAAAGAGGCCTTTCGCCTTGCCCTCGACTTCGCCAAATCGCCCGAAGGCTGGCTGGTTTTTGCCGGTGTTAACGGCTGCGGCAAGACCCACTTGGCGGCGGCTATCGCCAACTACCGCCTCAAGGAGGGCCAACCGGTCAAGTTCGTGGTGGTGCCCGACCTGCTCGACCACCTGCGCTCCACCTTCAGCCCGGAGAGCCCGGTGACCTACGACCAGCTCTTTGAAGAGGTCAAGAACGCCCCACTGCTCATCCTGGACGACCTAGGCAAGCAGT
>Ga0209427_10009359_pt1 | contig 10940 bp, 11 predicted proteins | sample DeeMarSWOR136_30_FD_187465 | JGI IMG/M metagenome (GOLD analysis project Ga0209427, IMG submission 187465) | Marine sediment microbial communities from White Oak River estuary, North Carolina - WOR-1-36_30 (SPAdes) (version 2) | ecosystem: Environmental > Aquatic > Marine > Intertidal zone >... | reverse complement strand
CCCGAGCCACAGCTGACCAGCAGAACTATCGCCTTTCTTTCCCATCTGCCATGGGAAGGTAATGTCCGCGAATTGGAAAATATCATTAAAAGAATGATCATTACCGGTGGAGAGAATATTGATCTGGCCGATTTACCTGCAGATTTAATCGAACAAACTGACAATTTTCTTGATAAAGCTTTAGCAAATGAACTAACTCTGGATGAAGTGTCTAAGATCTACGTTAAGATGGTACTGGATCAAAAAAATAACAATAAAAAAGAAGCATGTAAGCTTCTAAACATTAATTACCGCACCCTTATGAATAAATTGAATTTAAAATGATTGCATTTTATACAACCAAATGAAAAGCATATTGCATATTTTACAACCACACCCGGGTAATATCAGTACATAATTCCATATAAATTAACAAGTTGCATTATATTTAACCCGTATCGTAATTAATTTCAATCAGATACGGGATTTTTTTTTTGGCCTAGTATTTGTAATAAATAGGTTAGTTCAGATTATAATAAACAAGGAGAAACTTATGCGAGTGATGGTTTACGAGACAGCTCAAGATCGAGCGAAACTTATTCGAGATTTATTGAATACTTATCGCTATAAAATTTATCTAAACGGTGATCAAGCACCAACTATCAATTCAATAAAAGATTTCAAACCCTCATTACTTATTATAAGCGCCAACAATCCCTCTCATATGGAATTTTTGGAATTGTTAAAGAAGAATTCACAATACGCTAAAATTCCTGTGATTATTCTTTCCAATCATGAATCATTCGAGACATATCAAAAGTACCATCAGTTCCCAAACGTAGATTACTTGGTGGAACCGTTTAAAATTAAAAATTTTAGACATATTGTGGAACGCTGGATTAATTTCAGAAGCCTATATGTAAATTAATATTAAAAAAGTCGGCTTCTATTTTCTCTACAAATTTGATTTTTTTTGTGATTAATTCATTTCTACCCATGAATATTCGGATCGTGCCTCTCAGCTTGACTAAAGTACCTGTTTGAAATACTTTTCTGTATTCATCAATCCTATCCCATAATATTGCTTTTGATTTATCTGTTTTACCACTTAATTCTAAAAGTATATAAGGTTTTCCAGCTTTTTTGTATTTTACCACAATTTTTCCCATAATGACATACCCCTCAAATACTTCTCCAACCCTGGTATTTTTTAATCCAGAATTTTTCATGGTTTCTCCCTCCAAATTCATCAATGTTTAAATAAATTTATGATTTATCTATACTGCCAACTCCTTGAGAAGTAATGTTAATTACCATAAAATGAATTAATCTTCAAATGGAACAGAAAAATTTAAAAAAATTTTTATATTGTATTAAAATCAAAGAGGTTGCTTAAAGATGCGGATTGGTATTATTTCAGATACCCACAATAATTTTCCTTTAAGTATTGAGCAAGCATTCAAAGAGACTGATCTTATATTACATGCTGGTGATATCGGATCTCAGGAGATACTGGACAGGTTAAAATCAATCACCAATGTTCAGGCCGTATGCGGTAATACTGATATATATACACTTTCTGAAAATTTACCATCGCAGATTACTCTTAAGGTGGAAGGAATGATTCTTTTAATGCTCCACAATATCGGTAGCATAAATAACTTCCTGTGGAGGATCAAAAAAGGAAATTTCCAACCATTACCACAAATTATTATATACGGACACACTCATTCACCGATATTTCAGAAAATAAATAATATCTATTTTTTGAATCCGGGAAGCGCTGGAAAACCTAAAACCGGTCAAAGGGCAACCGTGATGATCCTAACCATTAAAAAAGGTCAAATTGCAAGACATCAATTTATTGAACTACCTTAAATAAAAAAAGCCTGGAAAATTATTTCCCAGACCTTGAAAAAGATTACAAAAAAAGACTATATATATACCTCTTTTTCATTACACTTGCACACTTTGATATTCTTCTTTGCATATTTCCAGCTATTGGTATGTTCCGAGAAGTAAGCTTCTTCCTTTTTTAAATAAGTATAAACAGCACCACAAGCTGGACAACTATCAGAAGTACGTTGCGCCTTGGCAACTTTTGAAGCAAAATCTTGTTTTTTAGCCATTTTTAAATCCCTCTATTTTTTCAAACATTTCTCTCTTATTCAAGATTCTTCTATTTGGCCATCCCACATTTGGAGTTGCTCACCTGAATCATCCAGAACTTCTTGGTAAACAGCAATATGGTTAGGACCTTTGAGTCTGGCCTGCTTGATTGCCTCTTCTCCTATTTTCAATATATGATCCACGTTCATTTTAAGATATCGATGATTAACAATTCCCATACTTGTGTAAAAATCATATGCATTACCATCCGCCCAGATCTTTTTCAAACGTAATTTTTCCATCAATTTACTGGCAAATTCCTGAATCCCATCTCCCTTCTGGTACATATTGACAATCACAAAAATATCAGGAAAAATTCTGAAAATATAATCAGTTTCATCAAGTATAGGCAAGGTTAAAGATAAAAATTCTTTTATAACCTTTTTAAAGAGGTCTGGACTGTCTTCTTTTAACTGAAAATACAGTTTGATAAAAAGCAGGTTGAGTTGCTGATGAAATTTGCTGGCCTGTTTGATCTGTTTTGGGAGGATAAATTGAAAAGCATTTACATTTTCTAGCTTAGTATCCCAATCCTTATAACTCGTTTCCCTCAAATGATCCAAAGTTTGAGTGGTGAAGTGAATAGTAGCGGCATGGTTACAAATCGTATGAAGAATTCTTTTATGTTGCTCTTTAAAATTCTTAGAGCGTATGCTTTCTAAACATATAGCTGCAACCACTTCTCTTTCAGTGGAAATCGGTAAAGATAACAACGAAAAATAGTCTTTTGCAGGAGTTTCATCGGAATAGAACCGGGGGACATAATTTTCTTTAACAGAAAAATCATCAACCAATAGCGATTGATTTTTTCGAATTACCCATCCAACAATTCCCTCGCTTAGGGGAAATACTTTCCCACTTTTTAAGTTACCTGTCCCACCCGCTATTGAAATAATCTCACCTTCTTTTTCATTAAGTTTCTTTGAGACAGAAATTCTATCGCAGGAGATGATGGAGGGTATCTTTTTTAATAAAAATTGCCATAATTCATCGACACTCTGGACCCGATGGATCTCCTTGCTAATTTGAAATAAGGTATTTACCAACCAGTTTTCAGATTCATACTCATATAATTTATTACTGCCAAACAATTGTACAGAAATTAATTGACTGAAGTGTTCAATAATTTCCAAATCTTCTTTACTGTAAGCCTCTTCTACTGAAGTATCGGCACAGAGCACTCCTATAAGATGGTCTTTGAAAAAAACCGGAATCCCCATGAATGAATTAGGAGGTGCTTCACCGTTTTTATAATATGGAAGAATTTCACTTCCTTCTGGTAAATGATTTTCAATTAAGGGTGTACGATTTTTTATAATCAAACTTGGTAAACCACTTGAAATATTAAAACTTTTCTGAGCAATGAGCAGTGATTCATGATTTGTGACGACATGCCTGATAGTAAATTCCTTTTTCTTATAATTAGCAAACAGGAGAATAACGGTATCTGAAACCAATATTTTTTTTACTAATTGAAGGGTACTATCAATAAATTTCTGGAAGAGTTCCTCCACATCCTGATCATCTTCGATACGTAACCAATCCTGTTTTTCATCTTCATACTCTGGAATTGGTTCTTCAGATACATATTGTTCATCATGCTGTTGATAGATCAGATAGACAAATGAGATAATTGCCAAAAAAAACAGAATTTTAATGATCACTAAAGCAGTGTTGTTAGGCAGCAGTGAGAGTACAAAAAATGTAACTATTCCTATAAGTATAATAACATGGCGTAATTTTGAAGGAATAGTAATTAAGAAGTTGGTAAACATTAATTCCCAAGATTAAGCATTTGGAAAAAATATAGAGAATTTTTTAGGTGAATACCAGTTGAATTTCTGGAGAAGTTTTCCCGCAGGCAAATAAGATCTATTTATTACCGACAGTCATGACACCACTTTTATCAATCAATGAACTATCAGCTCCTAAGGAGTCTCTTACTAAAGTTGAACTCTGATAAGAATTCGAACTTTCTTCTTCAGTTGTGGAAATATTCATTGATTTATTTCCTGGTAACTGTGGGGCTGCTGGAGAATAAATTTTAGTTGGTGGAACCACCGGGACTGATTTATCCTCTGTTGAATCATTAAAAACTAAAAACAGGCTAACAGTCGCCAGGACAATGGCCGATCCCATTGCTGGTATTTTCCAATTATGGAAAGGGGGTGGTAAAAAAGTCGTTTTCTGATTTGCCCGGAAAATCTGCTGATGAAGTTTTTGTTCAAAGTCAGGAGAAACCGAAATTTGTGGCAGCTGCTTTAAACTGCGCTGTATGATTTTCATTTGTCTGATGGTTTCCTGACATTCAAGACACACCGAAAAATGATCTTCTAATTCTTTGCGTTGCTCAATGGGAAGCTCTTCATCTAAATAATCTGAGAAATTAGTTCTTAATTTGTCACAATCGATCATAGGCAAACCTTTCCTTTTTTTCACGGCCTAGTGTTGGGTTCAGTTTCATATAAAAATTTCAAATCTTCTTGTAATTTCAATCTCCCTCGATTCACTCGTGATTTCACTGTTCCTAAAGGTATATTAAGAATCTGACTAATTTCTTCATAGGCAAAGCCTTGAATATCCCTCAAAATGATCACTTCCTTAAATTTAATCGGCAATTTCTCTATCGCTTTTTGAATAATTGTTTCCTGTATACTACTATCAACTTTTTTTTCTGGACTATGTTCCTTATCAGGGATATCATAATCCCTTTCTTCGTTAATAAAATTACTTACTGAAAAGATTTTATGTCTTTTTCTTCTCCTTAATTCAGTTTTAGCAAGATTCCCGGCAATCGTATAAACCCACGTCGAGAATTTTGCAATCTCTTTATAATAGTGTTTATTTTTATATACTCTTAAAAAAGTTTCCTGTACAATATCTTCTGCATCGGAGCGATTTCCCACAAAACGATAAATAAAATTCAGTAACTGATCTTTATATCGTCTAACGAGGATATCAAAAGCTTGAACATCTCCCAACTGAAATCGCGCAATAAGCTGCTCATCGGTAATGCTACTTTTTTTCCCCTCTTTTGTTTTTGTTATCATGAAAAAAATCCGAATTTTAAACGTTAGCTATTTTTCAAAGTTCCCAATTACTTATTTTAAATTTATAATTGCAAAACTTAACTTGTCAAGAATAATTTGGGGTTCTGTTGCGCTACTTTTTAAATCTCTATCAGCATTGAATATTAATTTGAATACCGAAATCAACGATTCAGTTCTCCATAGACTACTCTGTACCTTAAATTCATTCAAATACTTTCGGTAAATTCTTAATTCTTTTAACAGAGTGTCATTATCTGTTATTTTCATTCGTGATAATCCTATTAACTTCCATAATATTGAGAAATGCCTGAAAAGCTGGCTGATAATTTGATGTGGTGAAATACCACTTTCCATTAAATTCGCCAATGCAAAACGAGCTTTGTAATAATCTTTATTCCCAATGAAGTTATTTAATTGAAACACATCATGTGAAGCATAAACCGAGGCAATGTTTTCAATTTCAGGTGTATCAATAATTTTCTTATCCGAATATAACAAACAAATATTATTGATTTGTAAAATTAAATCCGCTAAATGATTTCCTACCAGGAACAACAGTGCGTCAATTGCATCTTCCGTAACATCTGTATTACTTTTTTTAAATTCCTGTATAACGAATTGCTTTAATTCACTTGTTTTCAAGGGAGATAAATTGACCAGTATCGCTTTATCTTCAAGAGTTTTCAACTTCGACTGATACAAATTTGATAGATCTGTATGTAAAATAAAACAAATGCCCTCCAGATCCTTCGATATAAATTTTACCAAGCGTTCCAAGTCTGTGGTCTTTAAAGAATCCACCTCTTTCAATACAATTAACTTTCTTTCAGAAAACAAACTCATTCCAGCACCTAGGTTAATGACAGCATCAATCCCATCCTCAGAAGCATAACGGGTAAAAAAGTTAATTTCCCTTTCTGGGTTTGTTAAAAAGAGATTTTTCATTTTATCAATCAATTTATCAGCCAGCAGGTACTCTTCACCGTAAAGTAAATAAACCGACCCCATATGTGATTTTTCAAGTTCGTTTAAAATCTGTTGGTAATCCGACATGTTCCCATCAATATTTAAAAAGTTAAACCTGATCTTTCTATTCTTTCCTACGAGCAATGAGTAGGAAATATATCAAGCCGCCCCAAATGAAACTTAAGGTTACAATCATTATTAGAATGGCTAAAAGTTCCATGTTATATCCTGTTTTTCTTCACCCTATTAACTATCCAACGGTTTAATATAATTAATAGTAAAATTGACAACAACCACTGTATTATACAGGTGCCTAGGGAATCTGGTTGAATGGGATTATACCAGCCCTTTGGATTCCAGCCAATTGACCGGTATAACCACCATATCAATAATACCAAAGCTTCAATTGGAATAAAATATTTTATAACAATTTCAAACCATTTTCCAATTCTGAGGTCGCCTTCAACGATATTAACAAACTGCTGCCGAAATCGATGCACTCCATAACTGATGACACTGATGGCGAAGAATAAACCGTTAATGATAAGGCCCAATCCCCAGACCCAATCTTGATTTTGAAAAAATTTAAAATAGAATGCAGAAGGTAAGCCTAGGATTGCTGTAAGAATAGCAACCATAGGGAGTGCTTTTCTCCTTAATAATCCAAAATCCATCATGATCCTTGTGGCTAGTTCCAGCATAGAAATCAGTGAACTTAAAGCGGCAAAAAAAAGTCCGAGAAAAAATATTGATGTAAAAAAAGCACCGGCCGGCAGTTTACTGAAAAGTTGAGGAATGAAAATAAAACTGAGTCCATCATTGCCTGCTTTTAAGGCTGCTTCGGCATTCGCTATTGTAGGTGCGAGAGAAAAAATGGCCGGGATGATAGCTAATCCAGCAAGGAGAGATGCTGAATTATTACCAAAACCCGTTATGAATGAGTTTAAGACGATATCTTCTTTTTCCTTCATATAGACAGCATAAGTAAGGATCAATCCCCAACCAGCCCCGGTGGACCAGGCCGATTGAGATAAACCCTCCAGCCATACTCTGTAATCCAGGAGATATTCTCCTCTTATTCCAAAGAAATAATTCAATCCAATCAACGAATTTGGAAGGGTTAAGGAGCGAATAACACCAATAAACAGCAGGATAACCAGGCTTGGAAGTAAGATACGGTTTGCTTTTTCAATCCCATTTATAATCCCCCGGTAGATAACTATGCTACCTATAATTAGTGAGAAAAGATGAAAAAGCATCGGTTGGAAACCCGTAATAAATTGTTGCCAGTAAGATGAATGATTCACCTGAGAAAGATTCCCGGTGACCGCGACAAAAAAATATCTCAATGCCCAACCAGTAACCACTGAGTAATAGAACATAATCGCCATGGTACATATAGCTACAAATCCACCCATCCAGGCAAAATGCGATCCCATATATGAAACAAATGAACCAATAACTCCTTGGCGGGTTTTTCTTCCAATAGAAAATTCTACTATAATCAAGGGAATCGACCACAGCAAAAGAAAAACCATCCAGGGAATTAAGAAAGCTCCACCATATTGCCCTGCTAATCTGGGAAATCTCCATATATTACCAGCACCAATTGCCATACCGACTGTGGCAAGCAATAGTGTCCAGCGGGACGAGAATCTTTCTGGTTTGTCCATAATTTTTCGATTCTAATATACACGTGATGGATTTTAAATAAAATTTAAAAGTCAAGTGAGTTATGAAATGAGATTAATACAATAAATCTTTTATTTAAAACGAAAGATCCCTATTAAATAAAATTAAAAAACGAACAATATATTACACATCGCTATTCATGGAACAAACTGAATTAATTTTAACTTCCTGGCTTTGTCTCATCCTCCCGAATTTTTGGATCAATCGCAAATCCGGTATACCCATAACTAATAGCAAAGAAAAATCCTAAATAATTCATAAAAGTCCAAGGTAAATAATCTAAAGTGGCCACACCAACCGTACCTACTGTTCCCCAGCTAGTGCCAGTAAGGATAGATACTACACTACAGACAATACACGAACTCACTAAAAAATACTCTGGACTAATTAGCTTCAAACCATAAAATATCAACATAGGAATTATACCTGAGACCATCCAAGAACTGATTAAGATACCCACAGTTATAACGATTAACATTGCCGGTAGGGCTTTTGTAATACATTGAATAATCCCGGTTTTCATTTGTTCCCAAGAAAATTCCGCGAATCTACCAATCGTACCAGTAAATAGAGCAAAAACGATCAAGAGCACTTCTACTTTAATACGAAAAATCCCATATCCAACCAATAAGAGTATCATCATAAAAATGAGAGGTAAAACTGAAATGATTAGATTTGGTTGCCGGATCGATTTTTTGCTATTCATATGAGTTATACTATTATACAATTTATTTACAAAAATTGAATAAATAGTTTAAGGGATACCAAATCAAATGATGATAAGTTTTATCTTCTCTTATTATAAAAGAATCCTTACTTCACCATTGGAATAACTTAACTGCATTATCAAATGTAGCTTGGCAAATCTCTTGATAACTTATCCGATAGATTTTCGCCAATTGCCTGGCCACAAATTCAACATACGAAGGTTCATTTCTTTCTCCACGGTGAGGAACTGGGGTCAAAAAGGGTGAATCGGTCTCAAGTAAAATTTTATCTAATGGCATGCATTGAACGGTACGTTGTTGTTTGAAGTTTTTAAAGGTTATAACACCAGTAAACGATATATGCAAATTTTTATCTAGGTAGAATTGGGCATCATTCTCATTTCCTGAAAAGGAATGCATCACCCCGCTGAGTGATGTTATTTGTCTTTTTGAAAAAAAATCGCGCATCTCCTGCTGTGCTTCGCGGTTATGAACAACCACCGGCATCTTCAGTTCATTCGCAACATCAAGCATTTTCTCAAATACAGGTAATTGATCTTTCAGTGGAACTTCTTTCCAGTAAAGATCAAGACCAATTTCTCCAATAGCGACAACCTTCGCTTCATTCGAGGCAAGTTTTTTTATTTCTATAATATCCCGCTCTTTTGAACGATGGATATCGGTGGGATGGATTCCAACTGCCGCATATACATTTTTATATTGGTTGGCAATTTTTATGGATATCTTGCTGGATGCTAAATCTGTACCCAGAGTTAAAATTCGTTGTATATTTTTCTGGTCCGCCCTTAAAAGAACCTCAGAGAGGTCTTTTATATACTGATCGAAATGCAGATGAGTATGGGTATCATTCAACAACATTATTAAAAGAATATTATAGTTATCAAAAAGAAAATCGGTACTAATATTACTACTGAATAGATCATATAGCCAAAAAAACTGGGCATTTTAATATTCTGTTCTTCACAGATAGATTTAACCATAAAATTAGGGGCATTACCTATATAAGTCATGGATCCAAAAAAAACAGCTCCAGTGCTGATAGCTGCCAGATAGCTGGGATGTTCAGCTATCAAATTTACCACGGCTGTTGCTTCTGGTAATCCAGAATAGAATTGACCAAGTGCTGTACTCAGAAAGGTTAAATATGTTGGTGCGTTATCTAAAAAACTGGATAACGATCCGGTCACCCAAAAATAATGCCAGGGTTGCTTGACAGCTTCTATGATAAAATACAGGTTCCCAGCAGTACCAGATTTTAACATGGCCAACGCTGGTATAATGGTCATAAAAATTCCAGCAAATAATTTGGCAACTTCTTGTATGGGAAACCAGCTGAATTCATTACCCTCTCTGATTGACCAGGCAGTTGTTTTCAGTGACAAAATTCCCATTAAGACCAGAAAACCGTCTCTAATCGTACTTTGGATAGTGACATGTACACCAAAGATTGATAAATCTCCGATGTGAACCAGTCCGCTAAATAAAACACCTCCCATAATACCCGACAGAAAGATTAAATTGTGTAAGCCTTGAATGCTTATTTTCGCAGAATTTTGATATTTACTTTTAGCAATCTCTTTTTCGGATTGTTTTTTAATTCCATCTTTTGCCATTTCCTCTGTTATTCTATAATTATAGGATTCTAAATCCGCTTTCTTTTGCCATCCCTCTCGTCGGAACAGAAAGCTATCTACTAAGAAAAATAAAAAGAGTAAAATTCCGGCCAGAAAGATCATTTCTGGAAATAGATTAAAAGTCCAGAAGAATGGAACATGATGGAGAAAACCCAGAAAAAGTGGGGGATCACCTAATGGTGTCAGAGAGCCACCAATATTAGCAACTAAGAAAATGAAAAAAACAAAAATATGTACTTTTGACTTTCGAAACTTATTCATTCTAATAACAGGTCGAATTAGGACCATGGCTGCACCGGTTGTTCCTATCCATGAGGCAATAAGAGTTCCTATGAGAAGCATTATCAGATTTGTGAATGGTGTACCGACCATTGTCCCTTTGACCAGGATTCCACCAGCCGAAGTAAACAATGCCCACAATAAAATGATAAAAGGTATATAGTCAACTATATAAATATGTAATATTTCATATAAAGCATCTCCCCTATAGGCAAACACAAATGGAATGGCAAATACCAGTGCCCAAAAAGCTGAGACCTTACCAAAGTGATGATGCCAGAAATGAGGTGCAACCAATGGGAATATGGCTATTGAAAGCAAAATACCAATAAATGGGATGATACTCCAGATGGGCAGCTCTGTCCCAAGAGTGGAATGAGATTGTGGGGCTTCCTGATGATGGTGTGTGACTGTCACTGTATCACTGCTAGTATGTTGATTCG
>Ga0209427_10009358_pt1 | contig 10940 bp, 9 predicted proteins | sample DeeMarSWOR136_30_FD_187465 | JGI IMG/M metagenome (GOLD analysis project Ga0209427, IMG submission 187465) | Marine sediment microbial communities from White Oak River estuary, North Carolina - WOR-1-36_30 (SPAdes) (version 2) | ecosystem: Environmental > Aquatic > Marine > Intertidal zone >... | reverse complement strand
CCCGTCACCTTTTATAATTAGATCAAAGGTGTTTTTTACAAAATCTGTTTCTTTAGTTTTTTTTCCTCCTGAAATTCCAAAACCGTATTTTGCTGCAGGACCACATAAAACCTTAATTGATTTTGGTATATTATCTAGAATTTTAACCATTTCAAATGGGGTTGCAGGAGTCCCTCCTAAATATTTACCTGGTACAGAAATTCCAGCAATAGCAATTATTAAATCAGATTTTTTTAAAACATCTAAAAAAGAACTGTTTTTTCTAATTTTGTCTATTGTAAGATAATTTACTTTTATCGCATTGTCATGTTTCCAAATCGCACCAGCTATATATCTGGGATATGGACTTATATAAGGTGGTACACCTAAGCAGGTTGGTTCATCTATATAACCATCTATTATAGAAATATTTAACATAATTATTAGAAGTAAAAAACTTTAATGTCCTATATCTATTTTTTTAGTAATTTAAATTTTAATTAAAGTATGAAAAGTTTTTTAAATTAATTACTTATTTAGAAAACACAGATAAAACTAGGATTGGGTTTTAATGAAGATAGGAAATAAAATGGATGGGTTTAATGAAAATATTAATTTAGCAAGTAGTTCTATTGTAAGGATATCAACTGGTATAAATAAACTTGATACTCTTTTATCTGGAGGTTTACCTAACAATAGTATAACTCTTGTTTCTGGTTCCCCTGGTTCTGGTAAGACGATTTTATGTTATCATTATTTATGGGAGGGATTAAACAGTGGTGAAAAATGCCTTTTTATAACATCTGATGAAAGAATTTCTAATGTTCTTAAACAGGCTAAAGAATTAGGTTTTGATTTTAAATCTTGGATTGAAGCTGATAAAATAAAATTTCTTTATCTAGATTTGGATAATAGCAGTATTTATAAACAAATAGAGGAAGAAATTAGATCAGGAAATTATTCTAGAATAGTTCTTGATTCTATTACTCCTGTATCTGAAGTACCTGTTTGGGCAAGTGGTATTCATGAGATAATTCCTTCTGATTACTCAAGTCAAAGTAAGAAATATCCAATTGGTTCAATTCCTGCAACTCGTATGCATGTTCGTAGAATCATGAGTATTTTTGGTCAAAATAATTGTACAGCATTAATTACCTCAGAGGTATCTGGTGATACATGTACTTTTTCCCGCGATACAATATCTGAGTTTTTAGCAGATGGAATCATTTATTTAGATTTAGATACAACTATGGATCGGCGTAAATTAACTATCCGTAAGATGCGTAGTACAAAGCATACTTTAAAGCCCCAAGACATTGTTATAACTGAGGGCGGTATTAAATTTGTATAGATTTTAAAAAAACTGATAAATCTTTAATTTTATTTTTAGTAAGTTCTATTGTAAACATTAGAAAATATTATAAATCTCTAAAAGATGAAGAATTATTAGAAAAGGATGTGGATGAATAACTATAGTTGTAATTTTATGGAGTTGTGGATAGGATGAAAGATGATCCAATTGCTATGGTTTTAGATGATTTGTTGAAGCTTGATGATATACTTGCTTGTATGGTTGCTAGACGCAATATGATTAGCGTTATGCCTAGTGGTGAAGGTTTTAAACCTCAGGTTAATCAGATTTGGGATGTTATAAAGCGTGCTATGGATGATGTATTTACCGTAATTGGTCAATATTCTAGTGCTGGTCTAGGTGAAATGGAGTTTAGGTTACAGGATTATGAGGTCTTGTTTTATGTGTTTCCTGATACAGAAAATGCACTTGTTGCAATTGTCCCTGCCCTTGCAAATAAGGGTTTACTTGAGGTTGAGATGGAGAATGCACGTCGTGAGATACTAAAAATTATGGATATATCTGAGAAAGAAAAATTGGAAGCAACTGTTTAGAATTAGTATTTTAATAAATTTAAAGGTGAATTAGATTGTTGGATGCACAAAATATTGTTGAACCAAAATTTGAAGCATCAGTTGGTATGAGTCGAAAGTGGGATGCAAGAGAAGCAGGTAGAGAAGTTGCTGAGTCTACAATTAAAAATTTAAGTGGGTCTCCAAGTTTCTTTCTTTTATTTTCTACAATACATTATGAAAAATATGGCGGGTTTCAAGAGTTTTTAAATGGTGTGTGGGATGTGTTACCAGAAGGTACACCACTAGTTGGGGGAACTGTTGCGGGTTTCATGAATAATCATGGATGCTATACAAGAGGAGCTACTGCTCTTGCTGTAAGTTATCCTAATATGGATGTCGCAATAGGTTTTGGAAAAAAAGTAAAGCGTAATCCAAAAAAAGCTGCAAAAAAATGTACTGAAATGATTCTTATCGATTTAAAAAAGTCTAAATTTAAAAATGGATATTTTATTGATTTAATTTCTGGTGGGCTGACATTTCAAATACCATTTTTAGGTAGAAGGAGAGTTTTTAGTGGTATGCCTGGTTTTTTAACAAATCTTACAGTAAAAATAACTTCGTATTTATTTAGTAAAGGGCCCGGCAGAGAGGAAGAAGTTTTGGAGAATATAACAAAAGAATTAAGTGATTTCTATATTTTAAGCGGCTCATGTATGGATGATAATCTTTTCTTAAATAATTATCAATTTATTAATAGGAGAGTTCTTGAAAATGCAATTGTAGGTCTTGGTTTAAAAACTGATTTAAATTTTGACATTCAAAGAAATCATGGATTATCTCAAACAAAAAGAAAATTGAAAGTAACAAAATTAAGTTCAGATAAACGTTTTATACATAAAATAAATGAAAAGCCTGCTGTACAAGAATTATTAAAACAAATGGTATGGCCAGATGCTTATATGACAGAAAAATTATTGCATAGTAGAACACTATATTATCCTCTAGGTTTCAAGTATAATAATGAGATGGTTATCGACGTAATCGCGTTGGTATCTGGCAATTCCTTATGCACAGTTCATAAAATTAAAGATAAAGATTTATATGTTCTTTCTTCAAGCGGAAAAGAATTGGTTAAAGCGGTTGATAGTTGTCTTGCATCATTCAATAATCGTCAACCTTTGGTTGGGATAATTTTTAGTTGTGGAATTCGGTTGGACACGTTAGGAAAACAAATATTCATTGAACAGGAAAAATTATCAAATTATTTTAAAGAAACTCCTTTTTTACTTACATATGTTACGGGCGAAGGTGTTTATAAACCCTCAGGTAGTTTACAATATGGAAACGATACTTTCAATTTATCAGTATTTTGGTCCTAGTAATTACAAGTTTGAAAAGTGGACAAAATGATTGTTGCATTAATTGGATGTGGTGGATCAGGTTCTGCTATTGCGGCACAGTTAGCAAAAAACAAAAAAATAGAAAATCTAATACTAGTAGATCTTAATAAAATACGAGTCAGACCGATTATTCAACAGCTAAATAAAATAAATAAAAATATTGAGTATACGTCCTATAGAATAAATGCTCAAAATGAAAAGGATATAAAAAAAGTTTTAAAAAATGTTCAAGTTGTAATCAATGCAGCTTCACCATTATGTAATATACCAATAATGAATGCTTGTATTAAATCAGGTACAAATTATATAGATTTAGCATCAGATCCCTTCATTTATTCAGGTATTAAAGGAAAAACAGCAATAGATTATCAACTTAAACTACATAATTCATTTTTAGAAAAAGATTTAGTTGCCATTACAAATGCCGGTGCATCTCCAGGTTTTTCAGATTTACTTTGTAAACATGCTGTTAAATCAAATAATTTAGATTCTATTGAATATATAAAGATATATTTTGTTGAGATAATAGAATCTAGTAAGTTTGTTGCAAGTTGGTCGCCATATATCATGTTTTTAGAATCAGTTTTACCCGCAACAGTTTATAATAAAAATAAAATCATAAATTTAAAGTCTCACGAAAGAAAAAAACAAATTCGATTTCCATTGCCAATTGAAGAAATTGAAATAACTTTGTTTAATGGGCATCCAGAACTTAGAACAATACCTGAGTTTATTGATATTCCAATAAAATATATCGAGATTGGAGGTGCTGTAAAATTAAATGATTGGGATTTAGATGACATTATACTCGAATCATTACGACGAAAAGTAAATAAATCTATTATTTTTCATGGAGACATATTTAAGATTTTGGCTTCTTCGTTCGAACCAACAAATAATTTTATAAATTTTTTTAAAAAGGGATTTATTCAAAAAGAATTATTATGTTGTTTAATAGAAGTTGTTGGAAAAAGGAAAAATAGAACTTTAAACTATAGTGCTTCAGCTCTAATTGACTTAAAAAAAATAAATAAAAAAGAACCTTTAGCTTCTGCCTCATCATTTATGGTTTCTATTTTACCAACTATATTGACAATAAAAATATTAGACGGAAAAATTTCTGAAAAAGGTGTAATTGCACCTGCTTCGCTTAGTAACGCCTCAGAAATAGTTGAAGAATGTAAAAAATTTGATATTGGTTTTACAGAATCTATGAAATGGAAAAACGATTAATATTTTTTCCTCATTTAATTTTCATCAAATAATTTTAATAATTTATTTATTTTTTTATCTTTTCCATCATATTGACCGTCAAAAGCATTTAGTAATGAATCAAAAAAACTGTTATCTGCTTTCCTCCAAATCTCCCGAGCGACATATCTATCTTTCAGCTCAGTTTGTAGAGTTTTTGAATACTTTTCATATATCTGTATATTATCCTTTTTCAGTGCATCTACAGCAACATTAGCCGACTCAATCGCATAATTCAATCCATACCCAAGAAATGTATCATAAAATCCAGCAGCACTTCCAATAAAAAGAACATTTCCTACAACAGTCGTTTGCAAACCAGCAGTTCCAGATCCAGAAAAATAATTATTAATAGTATATTTACAATCAATATTTTTCTTTAGAAAATAGGTTAATTTCTCCTTAAGAGAAATATTTTTTAAGCATTTTTTATCAGTAACAACACAAAAAAACACCTCATTAGCAACAGAACCTGAATAGACATAACCTCCAGGAGCAATACGTTCATCAAAATAAATTTTTGCATGAGGATAAATATTTTTCTTCATTATTTTTCCAATGATACCATATCCTTGAAAAACAGCTAATTTCTTTATCGTAACATGTAACTTTTTTCTCAAGGTTGATTCTGGACCATCTGCAGCGATAATAAAATCTGGTTTCAATTCTTTCTTTTCCTTGTTCATGATTATCTGAACAGATTCAACTCGGTTCTTCTTAATTTTAATTGTCTGAATCTTTGAGTTCAATAGAAGTTTAACACCATGATTCTGTACTCTATTTGTTAATATGTTTTCAAGGGAATCTCCTTCTGGTCCACGTTTAAAATAATAATCTTCAATCTTAGAATATAAGAGAAAACGATTATTTGGAGAAAACCATTCAGAGACATTGGAAATTTTTTGAGGTTTAATCATCATTTCGTTGAGGATATTATGAATCCTAGATCCTTCAGTTATATCATATGATGTTTTTTTAAGGCCTGGTGATTTATTTCTCTCCAAAACCATAGTAGAAATCCCATTTTTTGATAAAAAAAATGCAGCAGTTAAACCAGCTGGTCCTGCACCAACAACCAGTACATCGCATTCTATTTTCATCTTAGTAATCACATATTAAAATTGTTTAAAAACGTATCCAATATTCAGAATTTAAGCACATGCTGCTTTTTTCGTTTGTTGTCTTGATCTTGTATATAAACGAACAGTTAGATATGCTCCATCAAATAGTAGTATTGCTAAGAAGAAATACAATGGAAATAAACCAATTAAAACAACATATAAGATTGTTAATTTAGTTAGCCACCTTTGGTCAAAGAAATAAAGTGTGATTTTATGTAAGAATTTATTATCATCAAAGCACTCTCTGTTTTTATCAATAACATCGTTTCCCATTTCATCTAAAAAAGCTGCTGTACCAATAAATATAAGAGGTAAAATTAAAAGATTTACTCCAAAAAAAACAAGTATCAACATTATAACTGCTAGTCCAATTAAATGAGCGTAATTATCAATCTTTCCTTTAATAAAAACACCAAGAATAATAGCAAGTAGTATAGTTGCAGAAAACTGGTCAATAACCATAGTATATGCCCATAAAATACCTAAAAAAGGAGCTAGCATTATAGCTAGATTTTTATTGAATATCTTTTCATCAAATGCATCATCTATATATTTCAATCCTGCTCCAAGAAGTAAAAATGAAATTAGGAAGAAATACATTTATTTTCTCTCCTCTTTATAATTTTTTTAACCTCACATCAAGTCTTGCAACTATTTTACGTCAATTCTACTTTCACCTTAAGTAGATTTTTCGCAGATAATTCTGCAGCTACATATGCAGATTATCTTAAGTTGAAATTGTATTCTTGTTGCTAATTCGGACAACAGGGAGTTTAATATTTTGTTTTGTTTTACTGTAGAATCTAACACCCAAATATGCATAATCAAATGAAATCATAGCAAGAAAGAAAACTATTGGTATAACGCCTATAAGACCAAGGGCTAAAATTGCAACTTTTAAAACCCAGCGTTGATCAAAAAACGAAATAATAAATCGGTGAGAAAACTTCTGCATATCCAATTTGTTTTTTCTTTTATCAACAAAGTCATTACCGATTTCATCAAGTAACGCAGCAGAAGCAAGAAAAATCAGTGGTAGAATCATTAGCTGAACACCAGCAATTAAGATAATAGCAAAAATAACTCCTAAACCAGCAAGATGAGCAATATTATCTATTTTCCCTTTAAATAAAACACCTATTATTACCGCAAGTAAAATTGTTGCAGCAACTGGATTTATAAGCATAGTATAAGCCCATAATAGACCTACGAAAGGAGCAAGGGCTAGTGCTATTTTTTTATTAAATATCTTATCATCATATGCAGAATCAATATATTTTATACCTGCACCAAGAATTCCAAAATATAACAAAAATAAATAAATCATTTAATATACACCTCCAATTGCCTGCCCCGGAAACTTACCATCCAATTTCTTTTTTATTAAACACATATTTTTTCCCTTCTTCTGTAATTTATGTATTTACTTAAACAAACATAAAGCCCTACTCCGAGAAAATCCTACAAAATACCAAAAACAGCATATTTTGTTTACGTTTGTAGGAAAAACAGGAAAAGTCCTCAAAAATATAATTTATCACGAAACCAGAAGGGTTTCTTTTTTTAATAATTGGTAAATACTCTTATTATTGTATTTTAATGGTAGACTTAAATAAAAGTCATTTTCATGAAAAACAATACCACTTTGTTCAAATGACTCAAGAATCCCTATAATTTTATCACTTGAGACATCCGGTAACTGGTGCTGTAAATCATACAAAGAAATAACATCTATTGCTGAAAGGAATATTTTACGCTCAAGCTCATCAAGAACATAGATTTTTATATTTTTACCATCTCTTTTATCATAGATTTTAACAAATGATCCGCCATCAACAAAATAAAAAATTAATTTATCGATTGTAGCTTGTTTTTTAACCGCATCAATTTCTATTGATTCACGCTCTTTTTTCCATTCATCAACCAACTGAATCCAATCATTCCCACTTAATTTCTTTTTTCGTTTAAATCCATAAACAAAACAAAATCCTTTTTCTAAGATTTCTTTGGGATACATGAGTAGATCAATAGGTACAAATTCAAACGTTTGAATATTGAATTTCTCCGGATTTTGATAAATAGGGCTACCAAATAAAACTCTAAGATAGCATATATTTGGAGAATCTAGATATTTTTTAAATAATTGTATATTCTTTTTTGTTTCTTCAAAATCAACAGATTCTTCATTCGGATAATCTATAATGAGATTATAACTATTTTTTATTCCATTTTCCTTACAAAATTTCAATGCAGCAATATTATCAATTACACGTGTTCCCTTATTCATCTTCTTTAAATAATTTTGACTAAAAGATTCAATCCCTGTTTGTATATTTTTAAAACCTGATTCTTTCATTTGGTTATAATCATAACTTTTTAGTTGTCCTGCACGTGCCTCAGCAACAAAAGTAAAATCTTTGTCTAGTTGTTTCAATTTTTCAAAAAGGATTTGATATTCTTTTTTGGGAAGAGTATTACCTATTATTTGAAAATCTAATATTTTATATCTATTGGATAAAAACTGTATTTCATTAATAATTCTATCAACGTTTTTTTCTCTATATTTTTTATGTTGAATATTAAGATTACAAAAACTACATTGATTCCACCAGCAACCACGTGAAATCTCAACAGGTAGCCGACCATTGTACAAAAAGTATTGTTGTATTTCTAAAGAAGAAGACTTAAGTTCTTCATAAAAAGAATCATAAGATGGTATAGTTAAACTATTCATATCAACCATAGCATCAGATTTATTCCATATAACTTGATTTTCTTTTCTATACATTAGTCTTGGTATTGACCCATGGTTTGGATAATCTGAAGCAAGACCATACAGAGCATCCTCTCCATCTCCTGAAACTATGAAATCGACAAACTTAAAAGATTCTAACAATTTAAATCCTAACAAACCAGTTGTTCTACTTCCCCCAAAAATAATCTTTTTTTCTGGATATATTTCTTTGATTTTTTTAGCAATTGCCAAAGATGGTAAAAGTTGCCCATAATTCAAAGTAAATCCAATAATATCATAAGATTGCCAAGCAATATCTTCAAGGATCCAGTTATAAAATTTATCTGTCTGTTGAACATAATTTTCAAATGTGAATTGTTTTTCGATTTCTTTGTTTTTTAATAGATTAAAATTAAAATATTCTCTGATTTTATTTTCTTTGTTTTGCCAATGATCTGCAAAAATATATTTTGAAAATACCATTTGTGCAGTATACGAATCATTAGGAGGATTAATTAGGAAATTATAATTGCTCAATCCATAAAACTCAGCAGCTTTTAAATAAAGATGTCTAGTTTTTATGTTGATTTTCCTCTCTTTTAGATAACTTTCTAAAATTACCAGCTGTATAGATGGTATAACTATTCCAGCAAAAGGCATAGAAATTAGTAGAACATTTTTATTGTCTGTGTGCATCGCCAAATCCAATGATTAATAAATAATAATCTTATATATTTAACTAATATGACAAAGTTGGATTTAAAAGATCGTAAAATCTTATATGAATTAGATTTAAACTGCAGAAAATCTAATCCTCATATCGGAAAAAAAGTGGGTCTTAAAAAGGATGTAGTATCCTACAGGATTAAGAAACTTCAAGACGAAGGTGTAATTCAGTGTTTTTATACAGTGATTGATGCCTATAAGCTAGGTTACTCCCTATTTCGATATTACGTTAATTTTCAATATGTAAACTTTGAAATTCGAAATAATATAATAGAATATTTTGTAAATTATAAAAATATCTGCACCGTTGGAGAAGCTCTTGGAAAATATGACTTAATAGTTGTCGCTTGGGTTAATAACATTAATGAATTTTATCAATTTTGGAGTAAAGCATTAGATAAATTTGGGGAATATTTTGAAAGTAAACTTTTTTCTGTATATATTCACGGAGTTGGATTTAGAAAATCATATTTATTATTAGAAAATTATAAAAAAGAAGATAGAGCCGATCATGAATATTTTGGAGTTGGACGAACTGTTAAAATTGATGAAACAGATTATCATCTTTTAAATGAATTGGCATTGAATGCTAGAGTGTCTTTTATTGAATTAGCTGATAAATTTGATTGTTCATCACAGACTATTAATTATAGACTTAAAAGATTAAAAAAAGAAGGTTTAATTCAAGCATTTCGTGTTGCTGTAAATCAATCTTTACTTGGTTTTAAAATATATAAAGTTGATATTTTTTTAAAAAATCATAGACAAAGAATAAACATTGTTCAATATATAAAACAAAATCCTTATCTTATATATATCAGCACGTCAACTGGTTTATGTGATTTAGAATTTGAATTTGTTATAAAAAATCAAAAACAACTAATAGATATAATAGAGGATATAAATCTAAAATATCCAAATTCAATTAAAAATTATAGTATATATGGAGATTTTATAGATTATAAAGAAACATTTTTACCAAAATTATTTGATTAAAATATATTCAAATTTTTTATTCACTCTTAACTATTATTTTAATAATTTATATCTAGAATAAACTATTTTGAGTATTGAAAAATTAATAAAAAAAGAAAAAGTTTATCAGATTTAAAATAAAATTATAAAAATTGTAATGGATGTGGTGCAATACTAATAATAGATGCAACCACCGCAGAGACAATTATTATTTTTTCCATATTTCTCCTCACCTTCCATTCATCTTGATATTTATTATCATGTTATACTTTGTCAACTATCACTATATAAACTTATCGTGACAAAACAACAAATTGTAAAAAAGTATATTTAAATACCAGAAAATTAACTGTATAACCTATTTTATTGAGAATTTCTAACAATATAATATATTATTAGAAAGTTAAAATCATTTAATATTCTTCATATATTCTCTTAATGCACGCTTTGAAGAATACCAAATATTCTCTATCTTAACAGCATCCAACTTACCTTGTCTTGCCCGAAGACTTAAATATTCCTGTGAATAAGGAAAATACTTTGTTATATCTGATAGTGAAGTCAATTTTTCATCTGTAATAAAACTCGAAAGATAAAACATCAACGATTCATTAACTGCTCTTGCAATAAAATTCGAAAATAAAGACAAATCTCCTTCATTAGCTTTATTTAATGCTTTATAATAAAGTCGCCTCTCTGTTTTTTTCAATATTATAGGTGGATAACATTGTTTCATAAGATAGAGATTTGTTAACAACCGAGTCACTCGGCCATTACCATCGATAAATGGATGTATCCAAGCAAATTCGTAATGGATGAAAATAGCTTTTTTCAGAGGATGTAATTTCACTTCTTTTATATTCTTAATAAATTCATCCATAAGTTTTA
>Ga0209427_10009357_pt1 | contig 10942 bp, 13 predicted proteins | sample DeeMarSWOR136_30_FD_187465 | JGI IMG/M metagenome (GOLD analysis project Ga0209427, IMG submission 187465) | Marine sediment microbial communities from White Oak River estuary, North Carolina - WOR-1-36_30 (SPAdes) (version 2) | ecosystem: Environmental > Aquatic > Marine > Intertidal zone >... | reverse complement strand
CTGGATTCATTTAATAGAAATGTTACTTTTTCTGAAGATGCTAGTGGAATTACTTCTTTGACTCTTTACCCTGGTCTGATGGGACAGTTTACCAGTGCCCAGGATTTAAACCAACAAATGACCTAACTTTTACAGCAGCAGATTCCCAATTTAGCAATAATTAATCAGGAATATAAAATTTTACCTACTCCTGGTAGTGGTGCAATAGAAATTACTGCAGGAAAAGTGAATTTACAGGGGAATTATCAGGGGACCCTTTTACGATTTGATTTAGAGGCTTTAGTTATGTATGCGGGAGCTTATGGATCTGCTAATGGCATGGGGTATGCTATATTAACTCAAGCACCTAACAATATTTTTGTAGAAAAAGAACAAAAATATTTTAACCGTATGATACTTAGCTATAAAAGGGCTTTGGGAATAGAAAAATAGTTATGTTATGCAAAAATAAAGGAGTAAGAGCTACTTAAATAATAAAACTCCCGTAATTGTAATGAGAGGGAAATCAATGAGGAATAAAAATAAATTTAAAATTATCATTGGAATAATTATTGGATTAGTAGGATTTTTTTTATTTTCTCTGCTTACTTTTGGGGTATCCGTAACTTTAAATGATGGAACAATATTAAACCTACCAGTTAGTGAGGTTACTGAACTTGAACCTTCCCAGTGGGTAGAAAAAGAAGTTGTAAAGAAAGATTTTTTGCTTTACACCATAGATATTATCTCCCTTTCTTTAGAGCAGCAGAAAGAAATAATCAGATATATTAGTGATAGAGCCGATCAGAATTATCTTACCGGTCAATATCCCCGCTTAATCGAAGAAATGAATATTTTAAAGGCATTAGCTATTGCACTGGGTAAAGATGATTTGTTAGCAGAAAGCTTATATTACCAGGGGAGAGCTTGGTATCGTCAGGGTAAAGACGATGAAGCACTTCAGGTGCTTTTACAGGCATTAGAAAAATATACCACTTTACAGGATGATCGGGGAGTTATGAGGGTTTATATTGCTCTGGCAGGTATATATCAAAGTTTTCAGGATTTGGATAAATCAGAAGAATATGCTCAACTTGCCAGTAAATTAGCTGAACAACTTCAGGATACATCAGGGAAAGCCTCTTCTTTGTTAAGCTTCGGAATAATCTCTTTTTATCGGGGAGATTTAGTGAAAGCAGAAAAATATTTCCAGGATTCCTTTAATCTTGCAGCTCAAATTGAAAATATAGAAATTGCAGCTCTATCTTTAAATAATTTAGCATATATTTATATAGAAAGAGGAGAATATCAAAAAGCTCAGCAAATTTGTGAATCTTCACTGCAAATTAGCATGGAATCTGGTTTTAAATGTGGGGAATTTGCAGTAAAGATTTCTTTAGCCCGTCTTTATCACGAGGCATGGGGAGATTCCAATCAAGCCCTTCAATATCTTTCTGACGGTCAGAAATTAGCCTGGGATATGGAACTGGGATACCAGGAAGCCTGGATACTTAATAATATGGGGATTATCTATCTGGACAGGGGAGATTTTCAAAATGCTAAAGGAGTATTAGAAAAAGCGGAAGAACTCATTCAATTATATAATATGCCCGGAGACATTGGGGTGTATACCAATTTGGGCAGTCTTTATTTGCAAACTAATGATTTAAAGAGAGCGGAAAATTATATTACCCGGGTTCTTCGGCTGGCAACTACTTTAAATTATCCTCTGGCTATTGCAGATGCTTGGATGAACCTGGGAGTCGTTTATAACAATGAAGAAAGATATAAAGATGCGGTAGCAGCTTACAATGAAGCGATGAAAATCTATGAAGAATTGGATATTCAGCCGAGGGTTGCTGCCTTAATGAATAATGTTGCTGCCCTTAATCAGCATCAGGGAGATTTGGAATTAGCTTTAGAGGCTCAATTAGAAGCCTTAAAGATTCATCAGGAATTAAATATGCCTTTCGACTTGTCTTTGGATTATGGCAATTTAGGAACAATCTATCTGGATGGAAAGAAATTAGAACAGTCTAAAGAATATTTTGAAAAAGGTTTGGAATTAGCCGTTAAATTAAATTATTCTAATCTTATCTGGTATTGCCAGGTTGGCCTGGGTAGAATTCTGTTGGACCAGAGTAAAAGTGAAGAAGCACTCCCTTACTTTAAAAAAGCTATAGATACCCTGGAAGGATTAAGGGAAAAGCTTACTTCTTCCGAAATGAAGAGAGGTTTTTTCGAGAATAAACTCCTGGCTTATGATTTAATTATAGAAGTCTTATGGGATTCAGGGCAATTTGAAGAGGCTTTTAATTACACCGAAAGGGCTCGAGCACGAAGTTTTTTAGATATCCTGGGAGGAGCAATGCTCAGGGTAAAAGATGAAGACAAAGAGATGGTTAACCGCCTTCAAGATTTAGAAATCAGAATAACTACTCTACAGGATAAAGAACGTCAGGAGAGAGCTAAACCGGTTAATGAACAAAATAGTATTTATTTAGAGGAACTGCAGAATATCTTAAGTAAACTTCAACAGAACTATTTTCAGGTAAAAGAAGATTTAAATTATTATTCTCCCGAAGTGGCTTCTTTAATTACCATAAATCCTCTGACTTTGGGTAAGGTAAGGGAAATTTTAACAGAAGAGATTATTCTTTTGGATTATTATATTACCGGGGATAGGATTTTAGTGTGGGTGGTAGGACAAGAAGGCATAAAGACCAAGGAAATCAGCATCAAAGATATCAAGCTTGAAAAAAAGATATAATGGCAGAGCTGAAATCTCAGCTCGCACGATAAGCGTATGTCGACTGCGTCGAATACACTCAATTATCTTTTCGAACTAAATGAGAACCGCCTCGCAATGGCGGAACATTGCAATGGCATTTGAAACCTTTGAACAGGACAGCAAAATTGGAATTCGTGGCACAGGCAAAACACTTGAACAGTCTTTTGAAGAAGCTGCAAAAGCAATGTTCTCTATAATGGTCAATGTACAAAATGTAAAACCAACCCAGGCAATTAAGTTAGTTATCCAAATAGGTGGATTGGATAACAGCGGATTGTTTATAGAGTGGTTGAACCGGTTGCTTGGGGAATATCGTGCAACAGGATTAGTATTTTCAAAATTCAAGATCCAAACAAAAGATGACAAGTTAATTGGAACTGCATGGGGCGAACCACTTAGTCCAAAAAAACATGAAGCAGAAACAGAAGTAAGGTCAGCAACCCATCAAATGTTATTGGTTGAAAAGAAAAAAGGAAAATTTATAGCTCAGTGCCTTGTTGAGATATAATATGAAAAAATATGAATTTCTGGAGCATACAGCTGATGTTTTCATAGTTGGAAATGGAAAAACATTGAAAGAAGCTTTTCAAAATTCTGCATTAGGTGTAATGCAATATATGGTTGACATTAAAACAGTTCAACTAAAAATCCAAAAGAAAATAAAAGCAAAAGGCAGTGACTTAAAATCACTTTTAGTTGAGTTTCTGACGCAAGTGCTTGCTTTGCATGATGCTGAAAATCTTGTTTTCTCAAAATTCAAAGTCACAAAATTTGATGATAAAAAATTTGAAATTGAAGCAACTGCACAAGGTGAGGACTTTAATGCAAAGAAACACAAGCAAGGGACTTTAATAAAAGCAATAACTTACCATGAAATGGAGATAAAGAAGAGGAAAAACATTTATTCAATAAAGTTCTTGGTGGACATATAATGGCTGCACCAATAAAACAAATCAAGCTAAATAAAATATCAGAAGTTGAATGGCAAATACCAAAAGGTGAAGTGCCTGGAATGAATGTTCCCGGACTTGTTTTTGCATCTGATGAACTAGTCCAGAGAATGAGGTTAGATAGAACATTATTGCAAACAGCAAATGTTGCAACATTACCAGGTATTTACAAGCATGCAATATGCTTGCCAGATGGACATGAAGGATATGGTTTTCCAATTGGCGGTGTAGCTGCTTTGGATTTCAAAGAAGGTGGTATTTCTCCTGGCGGAATTGGTTATGATATCAACTGCGGTGTTCGTTTATTAAAAACAAACATGACTGTAAAAGAAATTAGGCCAAAACTAAATGAACTGGTAATGGCACTTTTCAGAAATGTTCCTTCTGGTTTAGGTTCAAAAGGAAAAATTAGACTTAAGTCAAGAGCAGAGTTGGAACAAGTTATGAAAATGGGGGCACGCTGGGCAGTTGAAAAAGGTTATGGTTGGAAAAAAGATTTGAAACACTTGGAATCAGAGGGTGAACTTAAGGTTGCAGATCCAAAACATGTCAGTGATCTTGCTGTAAAAAGAGGTTTGCCTCAGCTTGGAAGTTTAGGTGCTGGAAACCATTTCATGGAAATCCAAAGAGTTGATGAAATTTTTGATGAAAAAACAGCAAAAACATTTGGCATAACTGGAAAAGACCAGGTCACAGTTATGATCCACACCGGCTCAAGGGGTTTTGGCCATCAGGTTGCTTCTGATTATTTGCGTGAGATGGAAAAAGCATTTCCAGAAATTCTCAAGAAATTACCAGACAGAGAATTAATTTATGCACCAGCTGGCTCAGATTTAGCAGACAAGTATTTGAAAGCAATGAGCTGTGCTGCAAATTATGCCTGGGCAAACAGGCAAATGATATTGCACTGGGTAAGAGAATCATTTGAAAAAGTTTTCAAGAAAAAAGCAGAAGAAATGGATTTAGAAGTTGTATATGATGTTGCACATAACATTGCAAAGATTGAGACACACAAAGTTAATGGCAAAAAAGCAAAGGTTTTCATGCACAGAAAAGGTGCAACGCGCGCATTTGGACCAGGAAATCCAGAAATACCATCTGATTACCAAAAAGTTGGCCAGCCTGTTTTACTTCCAGGTTCAATGGGAACAGCTTCTTTTGTATTAGTTGGTTCAAAAACTTCAATGGAAAAAACATTTGGCTCAACGGCCCATGGTGCAGGTAGGTTAATGTCAAGACATGCTGCACTAAAACAATGGCGCGGCGAAGCATTAAAGAAAAAACTAGAAGAAGAACAAAAAATGGTCATCAGAAGTGCAAGCTGGAAAGGAATTGCAGAAGAAGCACCAGGTGCTTACAAAGATGTTGAGGAAGTTGCAAAGATATCTGATAAAGCAGGTATTGGAAAAATAGTTGCAAGAATGCGACCAGTTGGTGTTGTTAAAGGTTAAAAATTTAACTTTTCTATTTATTTTTATGAGAGAAACAGTATACCATAAGCTTGGGATTAAAATACCACTTGAAGAAATTAGTTTAATTGTAAAACCACTTAATTATACTCCCGATGAAAAGAACATAACTGCCGATGTATATTATTTTAGAAAAGGAGAGTTCCACGCAAGGATTACTCCGCAAAAAAGTAGAGTTGAAATTTCTCTTTGCAAAGATGTTGCAACATGTGGACGTTATAAGATGATTACATCTGGAGCTGATATTTCAAAGGAATTAAAACACATAAAAAAAGCTTTAGAGGACCGTTTAATTTAAGCCTCTGGTTCGTGTTTTTTAATTAGTTTTTTGTAATCTTTGTATATCCAGGCAATGCTCGCAGTTAAAACAATTCCAATAGTCATTAGTGAAACATCTACTATTCGTACATAAGTGGTCCAGTCATGTAGGTATTGGAACCAGCCACCCATCAATAACGTTGCACCTAAAAGAGCATTTAAAATTATAACTATCATTAAAATCTTTACAGGTCCTGTATCTTTTCCTTTACCCATTAAATTCTTCAGAGCCAAAGCAAGAAAAAAAGATGCACCTAAGAAAATAACAGCAAGTATGTTCACAGTTAATAGCCATCTAAATGCCATGTTTTTCCTCCTTTAATTCACATTCCTTGCAAACATCTGATATTTTGCAAGGTGTAAATTCTGGTCCATGTGGATTTGAAGCAATTGTTACTTTACAATCATTTGAATATTTTTTCAAAGTTGATTCAATGAATTGCCTCAAATTTTTACTGCTTTTGTCAGAACAAATAAGCAACCAATTAAACTGGCCAGTAACTTCAAAGCACTGCAGGATTTGCGGGCTTTTGCTTACAAGTTTTCTGAAGTTTACTGAATTTTTTTCAGAAACCTGAAGTTCAACAATAAATGTTTGATAATTTAATTTTTCTAAATTAACAGAAACACCAATATGAAGCAGATTATTTTGAATAAGTTTCTCTATGCGATTAGCAATTGCTACACGAGAAAGATCCATACCATCTGAAAGGTCTGTTAAGGAAACCCTCCCGTTTTTGCTCAACCTCTCAATTATCTTGACATCGATGTCATCAAGCATTTTTATAAAACAGGCAATCTGGTATAAAAACTAATCGGTTTTACTCTTACGAAGTGAAATCACAACTTAAGTATAGAAACATTTATATATCACAAACTTACAAAATGTAAGTATAAGAAAACTAAAAGTTTCAAATTGTGAAGGGTTAAAATGGTGCGCAAAAAAATAAAGAGATTGAATTCAACATTTGCTAAGATTTATGATTTAACAAAAAAAGATGAGGCAAGTGAATATTATGCCCTTCTTGATTATATTACTAAAAGAAAAATTAAGATTCCTATTGCTGGAAAAGGCAAACTAAGATTTGTTGATTGCAGCATGAGGAATGTGAAGAAATTTGATCGCGAACTCATATTGTCGTTTAAGTCGGCTGAACAAATGATGCCGGCTTAGTGGAGTGCCAGGGATTATTCTAAAAGTCCAGTGGCCATTTACCTCCTTGGTGCTTTCAATACAGCACCTGGCCTCCACTTTTTATTTTTACTTCTGATGGGTGGTGTAAAAACAAAAGATTTTTAAATAAAAATCCAGTCCCTTGTTTATGCTAACTGACCAAAATCCAAGTCAAGAAGAAGGTGACTCTATAGACACTTTAGTCAATAAAGCCATCACCAATTATAAAACAGCTATTAAAAAGGAAAACAAAGGATGGGCTGATTTATCACCCCAAGCAATAGAGCAATATATAAAACACGTACAGCCTTTAATGCTAAAACTTTGCAAGCAAATTAAAACAGAAGTTCCAGAAGTTTATTCTACACTTCAAGAATTTTTAATGAATTTTTCAGATATTGGAAAAAGTCCTAGAATTCCTGATTCTTCTGGGCCTCACGTCTCATTAGCACGTACATTTTACAATAACGGATCTGATTGGGGAAAATATCGCGATCCTTCAAGCATGCCTAACCCGCCAATTGAAGATCAACTAGATACATTAAGTGCAATAAAATTGCATGTACTTGAACGGGCAGGAATTCTTCGCAGAGGTTTCGAAGAATTAGATAAATATGAATTAGCAAGATTTAAGCACGGCTATGCAACATTTAACGATGACATACGGCCAGGATGTTTTGGCCATGCTATGGCATGGTTTAGTGGAAAAATTAATGATATTCCTAATACTTTGTTTTTTGCTTTAAAGGAATTCTACAGAGAAATAATTAGGCCAACAACAGATACTGTTGATAGAATAAAGAAAGAAGTTGTAGAAGGAAAATTCTCAAATACTTTTAATCATTATGATAGTGATAAACCATATGGTTAAACAAAACTATAAATCTTATTCTTAATAAATACATGTTCTATTTTTTTACGAACATTTTCCTCTAAACTATCTCTACCATCATCATCCAAAATACCAGTTATAATTTCTTCTAGAGGAACATTAGCATCCAATGAAATTAATCTTGTCCGTCCTTTGCCTCGGCCTAAACTTTTCATAATTGCATTGATTAAACCAGCTTCATCAAGTTCAGATACGAGATCAGTTATTCTCCTTTGAGTTAAACGTTCTATTCGCAAAGTATTACATAATATTGCATATTCTTCATATAATTCACCAGTTGTAAACTGGTGATTTTTATTTAGTACCAATGCTGTTAGCAGAAGTTTTTGGGTCTGAGTGAGTTTTTGTACACCTTCTTTTATAACAAATTTTTCAAGGAAACTCTTAGCTTGATTAGCATGGTCTGAAAGTACTGCAACAGCTTTATTTTGCTCAGCAATATCACCAGCTTTCATGAGCAATCTTAATGCATACCGCGCATCACCGTTTTGTTGAGCACCAAGTGCTGCACAAAAAGCCACGACATCAGGCTTAACAACATTTGGATAAAATGCTGATTCAACCCTTTCTGTTAATATATCCCTTAGCTGTGTAGCATCATATGACCGAAATACAAATTGTTCCCCTCTTATGCGGCCAAGAACCTTTTGTTCAAGATTTAGTGTATAAGTAGTATCATTTGAGATACCTATAAGACTTATTTTTCCCTTTTCTATTTCACTATTAATATTAGTTAAAGAATATAATAATTGATTTCCCTGACCTATATTTTTTGAAAATAATTTATCTATTTCATCGAGAATAACTATATTTATACCTTCAATATTTTCTTTTAGTTTCCTAAAAACTTTTTCAATTGACCAGCCAGTATCAGGAACACTGCCGGGTTCCAATTCATTTGCAATACCCGCCATTACACCATAAGGTGAATTGTTAATTAAACAATTAATATAATGACAATCAACAGGCACGCTTTCACCAAGGCCCATTTCTAGTGCTTTCTTCTTTTTAGCCAGCTCCCTCTGAACATAACATGCAACAGCTGTTTTTCCAGTACCTGTTTTACCATAAATTAAAACATTCAAAGGAGTAGAACCATTAAATGATGGAGCAAGTATTTGCGCCAATTGAGCTGCTTGTTTACCCCTGTGCGGCAAATGATCTGGCAGATAATCAGAACTTAGAACATTTCGTCCATTATCTTTGTATAAACTTTTGCTTTTATCAACTATGTATGAATCAAATATGTTTTTTCCCATTTAGGAATAAATCCTTACCTGGTTAAAAATATAAGTTTTTTGTTCACTGCAGTACAGAAAACCTTTACAACACTCTGCACATTTATTAGTCAGAAATAGTTATGTTAAATACAAGTCTATATAGGTAAAGGTGGTGTGAGTGGGTTCAGTTTGCGCTTTGCATATTTCTCCAGGCACGTGGAATGATACCATGAATAATGGTATTAAAACCAGATATCAAAATATTGTAGATGATTTTTCTAAAAAATTACCTAAATGCACCAACAATCTGCTAAAACTAGGAAATTTAGAAAAAACAATTTGCAAAGCTTTATCTGAAGTTTATCATGACTATATTGCTCCGGTTGAAGAGCAATTTGTAGCTTATTTAACTAATTATGGCCTTGATTATCGCCCCTTAGGCAATTTATCTGTGTATGATATTCTGGAAGGTAAACTTAATGGATTGCCTGAAGAGAAGATAAGAAAATATCCTGATATAGAAAATGCTTCTTGGAGTTGTATGAGATTAGGGAATGAAGAAATAGACATATACGTTATTACTACTCTTCCACTTCCGATGTATGTTAATCCAAATCTTACTACTGCGTATATGGGAGATAAAGGTTGGGGAGTTTTAGAATCAGTTAAAGCAAAATATCAACAACCAGCAATTATTACAGGCAGCTGGTTAAATTCACTGCAACCAGATCCGCAAGATTTAGCCCCGGTTTTTGGAATAATTTCCTATAACCAACTCAATAAATGGCGTTATTACCTTGGCAATTACATTGTAAAGCATTCAGATGCATATAAGAGAAAAGGCATCAGAACAGCGCAAGTAAAATTATCAAGCAACCCAGATGAGAAATATATTACTAAAATATCAACTAAAAAAAGACGCAGAAGAAAACCAGATATTAATCCTAGGCTAAGGCAAATGAAATTATTCTAGAGAAACCTTTATAAAGTACGATTTTTGCTTTATTTTCATCCCCTGCAGACTTTTGAATTCTGTCGCCAGAGATACATAAATCATACTCAAAATGGGACATATCAAAAGAAAACGACCAAGAAGAGGAAGCTTGCAATATTGGCCTAGAAAGAGGGCCAAACGCATGTTCCCCACAGTTAAAAACTGGGCCAAGAAAAAAGATGTTAAACTTCTTGGCTTTGCTGGCTACAAAGCTGGCATGACTTCTGTTATTTTTGTTGACAACCGTCCAAAATCACCCACAAAAGGAGAAGAGGTAAGGAAACCAGTTACAATTTTAGAAGTTCCTCCATTAAAAGTTGTTGGAATAAGATTATACTCAAAAGATAATTATGGTCTAAAAGCTTTGGCAGAGTTCTGGGCAGAAAAACTTGACAAAGAACTTGAACGCTTACTAACACTGCCAAAGAAAAGAAAAATTACTTTAGCTAAATTAAAAGAAAAACTACCAGAAGCAGCTGAAGTAAGGATTCTCGCGCACACGCAACCTAAATTAACTGGTTTTGGAAGAAAAAAACCAGAAGTAATGGAATTTGCAATTGGTGGCGAAGATGTAAAGGCACAATTTGAATATGCAAATTCAATGCTTGGAAAAGAAATCACAATTTCTGATGTTTTCAAAGAAGGAGAATTACTTGATGTTCATGGAGTTACAAAAGGAAAAGGTTTCCAGGGTGTTATCAAAAGATTTGGAATAAGATTGGAGCGACACAAAGCAGAAAAAGGAAGAAGAAAACTTGCAACAATGGGACCTTGGACACCAAAGGTTGTTCCTTGGTGGACTGCGCAAGCAGAAAGAATGGGTTTCAGGACAAGAACAGAATACAATAAACAACTTTTGAAAATAGGAGACGTAAAAGAAAATCCAGTTACACCTAAAAGTGGTCTTTCTCACTATGGAAATGTAAAGAGCCAATATCTTTTACTTGCAGGTTCATTACCAGGCCCAAAGAAAAGATTAGTTAGAATTACACATGCAATAAGACCAAAACCAGGTGCATTTACACAAGCGCCTGAAGTAACTCATGTTAGTTTGAGGTCACAGATATAAAATGGCAAAAGCAGATATTTATTCAGTAACAGGAGAAAAGATTGGAACAGTTGAACTTCCAATGCAGTTTGACGAGCCAATTAGAT
>Ga0209427_10009355_pt1 | contig 10943 bp, 8 predicted proteins | sample DeeMarSWOR136_30_FD_187465 | JGI IMG/M metagenome (GOLD analysis project Ga0209427, IMG submission 187465) | Marine sediment microbial communities from White Oak River estuary, North Carolina - WOR-1-36_30 (SPAdes) (version 2) | ecosystem: Environmental > Aquatic > Marine > Intertidal zone >... | reverse complement strand
GGGATCGAGGAGGTGTGCATCGTCACCAGCCCGAGTAAAATGCAGATCAAGGAGCATTTTGACTGGGCCTTCACTCAGCTTCTCAAAGAGATGGGCAAGGCCATCGATTCGGCAACCATCACCTTTGTCGTACAACAAAGGCCCTTGGGTTTGGGAGATGCGCTTTGGACAGCTCGAGAATTCGTTGGAAAACAGCCTTTCGCCGTTCTTCTTCCAGACAACGTCTTTGTGGCACAAACACCCCCCGTCGGTCAGCTCATGAAGCTGTTTTCCAGGCGCCCCACATGCTGTGTTGGGATAATGACCGTTCCCGAAAATCAGGCCATCTTCTTCAATACCGCTCGAAAGATCGTCTACCAAGAGTCTCCCAAGAACGTTTACAAAATTCTGGAAATTCTAGACGACGATCCGAAACTCGTCCGGGAGGGTGAGGTTCGCAGCATCGGACGATACATCCTCACTCCTCGCTTTTTCGATTATTGCCGCCAGGCGCGGGAGAGGGTCCGTAAAGAACTGCGCGAAACGGACGTACTCAAAGAGTACCTGCGCGGTGACAACCAGCTTTTTGGTCGCCTCATCAAGGGGGAGAGATTTGACACTGGAAGCGTAGAGGGATATAGTAAGGCTTTCGTGGAATTTATAGACCGAGACCTGTGATGGCAACAAAAGGGACATTTTGTGCGTATTGGTGACCAGAACATGACGGAAAGACAGACTATGTTCTCTTGGATATGGTCGATGGAGGAGTGGTTCGGCCTTTTCGCCTCCGCAGAGCTCAGCAGCAGCCGATAAGGAGGTTTTTATGAACGGAAAATCGATGACGGGGCGGCTGATATCCACGATGATACTGTTCATTTTCGTCCCCCCGATTTTGGGCTGGAGCGTCACAGAACCTCAGGCTGAGCTATGGTCTCCGAGGATAGCTGCGCGGGAGCGCCTAGAGAGCGTCACCAGCCTGGGGATCAGAAGTGCCTTAATTCTCGACGAGCAAGAGGGTCGGTACGGTCAGGCAGAGACGGGTCTGGAAGTCACCTATAACCGCGTGGATGGCATTTTCGTCCAGGTAGTTTTGGACACTAAGTGGAGGAGCCCAGCACAGCTGAGGCTATCTGCACATGCTGGATATGCCTATAAAGGCGAGGCATGGCGCTACGGGATTGGCATGTACAGGTGGTTCAACCTGGGAAAATACCGTTTGGAGGTGGGGATCAACAATTACGACCTCACCACCACAGAAGACGAGTGGGTGATGCCCACCGATGAGAACAGCGCTGCCGCCTTTTTCTTCAAGGAGGACTTTCGAGATTACTTCCGGCGGAGCGGGACCAGTTTTCATCTGACCGGCATGCTGTTTCGACATCTCAGCTTGGAGACGGCCTATTTTCTGGACGAACATGAATCGTTGAAGCGGGAGACAAACTGGAGCCTCTTCGGCGGCAGAGAAAAATTTCGAGGAAACCCGCCAGCTAATGAGGGGGAAGTGCACAGCCTGATGGCAAAAATGGTCTATGATTCGCGGGACGACATGATGGAGCCCACCAGCGGTTTTTTGGCAAAGGCTTCCTACGAAAAAGGCGGGGATGGCTTCGGCGGCGATTTCGATTTCGGGCGTTTTCTGCTGGATTTTCGGCGTTATGTGCGACTCTCCATCTACGAGAACATCGATCTACGACTGCGCCTGGGCACCGCCTCAGGAGATTTGCCCGTTCAATTGGCCTTCGATCTAGGGGGTGTGGGGTCTTTGAGAGGATATAACTTCAAGGAGTTCGATAATTTCGATAGATTAGTATTGGGCAACGTAGAGTATCGCCTCCAGTTTGGGAGGCTCATGCCCGGCTATCTGGAGGAGAAGCAGATCATCCCCTTTTATGACTTTGGAGTGGCTTGGTCCAGCGATGAGAAAGATGCCCTCACGGCTGGGTTTGACCAGCTCACGTGGGATCGTCTTAAGACCAGCGTGGGCATAGGCCTATCCACCGGGCCCGGTGATGGATTTCGAGTGAATCTAGCCCGGCGGCTGGACGATCGTGATAAGCCTATGATGGTGAGAGTACGCCTTCGGAGGATCTTTTAGCTGTCAGCCAGTCCTCGAGGGCTGCGCGGATATTGGAATCAGTAGCACGCCTGCTCTTTTTGGATACCCGTTGAGAAGAAGTTTGACCTTGCCGAGATTTCCCAGGGAAAGACTGGTCGAAATCCTAAATGAGCGACCCCAGACCAGCGCAGCTCCCCACGCTGGTCTTTCTTCTGGAGACGGACCGGGGGAAAAGGGTGAGCATCAGGAGCGGAGACTTTCCCGGCAGAGGAGGTCAGTTTGAAAAGCACGGTGTCCCTGGTTCACTGTCCAGATTATGAACGGGAGAGACTGTCGAAAGCGGTGCAGCGTTCTTTTGACCTCATCGGCGGACTGCGATCGGTGGTAAAAAAAGGGAGCCGTGTGCTCATCAAGCCTAATCTTCTGGCCTCAAAGAGGCCTGAGCAGGCCATCACAACCCACCCGGAGGTCGTGGCTGCTGTGGCCGAGGAGATCAAAAGGCTTGGGGGACAGCCCATGATCGGGGACAGTCCCGGCGCTGTCCGTAAGGATCTCCGCGTGGTGTGGTCAACTACCGGGATGCAGGAGGTGTCCGAGAGAACCGGAGCGCCCCTGGTCAGTTTTGAAGCCGGAGGCTCCTATAGAAAGTTGCGCGGTGGGCAGACCTATTACATCTCCAAGGTGGTCATGGATGCCGACGTCATCATCAACCTGCCTAAGCTCAAGACCCACAGCTTAGTTTTGTTTACCGGAGCCGTCAAAAACATGTATGGCGCCATCCCAGGCTTCCACAAAAAGCAAGGGCACCTGATAAATCCCAGGCCGGTCCCCTTCAGCGCCGCCCTGGTGGACATCTTCTCCTTTGTGGTCCCTCAGATGACGTTGATGGATGGTGTGGAGGGTATGGAAGGTGATGGCCCCTCGGCGGGGAGAAAACGCCAGGTGGGCTTATTGGTGGCCAGTCGAGATGCCGTGGCTGTGGATGCGATATCTGCTATGGCCATTGGGTTTGATCCGGAGAAGATCCACACCTGTCAGATGGCGGCCCAGCAAGGATTGGGAGTCTGCTCTCGGGAGCAAATCGAGGTGGTTGGCGATAGTTTGGAAAATTTGAGGATCGAGAGGTTTGCGCGGCCTCGCACCGATCTCACCAGCCTGGTCCCAGAGGGGTTAGCTCGCCTGATAAGAAGGTTTGTCTACATCCACCCCAGAATTCTTCCGAAAATCTGCACCAACTGCAACACCTGTGTGAACAGTTGCCCCACAGGAGCCCTGATTCCAGGTCCCACACAGCCCCGGTTTCGCCTGCAGAAGTGCATCAGCTGTCTGTGCTGTCATGAGCTGTGTCCCGAGTCGGCTATAAAGCTCAAGTGGAGCTTGATGGCCCGATTGGCCCCCTGAGATATGCAAGGGCTCACCAGGGAGCAGGGAGTTTCAGGGCCAAGGTGTGGAAGATAGGTTACCTTCCGGTTGTTCATGGTTTAAGTCGGTAATTTGGCCAGAGTGGTCCAGAACTGGTAGAGAGAACGAATGGTTCTTACAAATCTGTCGAATCCTATTGGTTTGTGGATATAGCTATTGGCACCCAATTGGTAGCTTTTGACTACATCCTCTTTCCGCTTGGAACGAGTGATGATGCTGATGGGAATTCTTCTCAGATCTCCGTCGGATTTCAGCCGCCTGAGCACCTCAAGGCCGTTGACCTTGGGCAGATCGATCCCCAGAAGGATCAATTCAGGTCTGGGGGTCTCCTTTTTTCGGCCAAATTTCCCCCGATGATAGAGAAAATCTAGGGCTTCCTGTCCGTCTTTGACCACGAAGAGGCGGTTGGGAACTTTAGCCTTTTTCAGCACCATCTGGATGATGAGCATGTCCTCGGGGTCTTCTTCGACTAGGAGTATCTTAAAGGGAGAATTATTCATAGATCCTTTTCTTCTGGCGCATCCGGAGGGTTTTAACAGATTGGAAAAAAGGACCGATCCCAGGGCTTTTAACGCTGCAGCGCAATTTATATGCCAAAATACTGTGATAGCCTGTACTTATGGCTTTTTTTATGAATTGAGCACCAGAGAGCTCTGGAAGACGGTTACGCTAAGCCCAGGACGAGCGGTGTGCATGCAGCAAGTTGCAAGACAGCTCGCATATTTCAAAAAAAGCGTGAACCAAAATGCGGTTTTGTGTTGGAGAAAAGACCCCCCGTCATCCCAACCGGCGACGTTATTTAGCACCGCTGATCCGGGGGAATTCTGCGGTGAATATATCTTGACAATGGAAAGAAAAGGGCTTACATTAAAAAGCTAGTGTAATAGCGCAATTTCGCTCCCAAGGAGGGTTAGTCCTAACTGGTAAGGCAGCGGACTTGAAATCCGCCGGGCTTCGGTCCATGGGGGTTCGAATCCCTCACCCTCCGCTAATAAGTGCCGAATTCCTACAATGAATGTTCGTACTCTCGTCAAGAGAATTTTGCCCGACTCATGGGTGGCCATGCTTCGCGGCATGCACCGATTAAAGGATTATTACTGGCAATATCTTTCATCAGATGGGACCTCGAAACCTCCCCGGAATATCGATATTGAGCTCACGTATCGCTGCAATGCAAGATGCCGCATGTGTCCCCTGTATGGAGATCATACCGGTGGTGGTGATCTCCTCCTGAAGCAGGCTCAGCAGAACGTCGAGCTGTCCACCGAAGAGTTGCAGGACTTGCTCTCGACGGCAGCTCATCTGGGCGTCAAGCAGGTCGGATTTACTGGCGGTGAGCCCTTTCTCAGAAAGGATATTATAGACATAATACGTTTTGCAGAGTCCTTGGGATTGCATACGGAATGTATCACCAATGGCACGCCCTTTTCCAAAAGGTCGGTCCATGAATTGGTGGCCAGCGGAATACGTGCTCTTTGTATCAGCGTTGATGGGCCAGAGAAGGTCCATGATAGTATCCGTGGCATGCCGGGTATGTTTCAAAAGATCGATAGAACCATTCGCTGGATAAATGAAGCCAAGGCTGAGCTAAAAAGCCCTGCACCGACAATTAGCATCGCATGCACAGTATCTTCCTTAAACCAAGGACATTTACACGAACTTGTACCGGTCTCAAAGCGGTGGAAGGCTGACTTGTACTACAACCGGCTTTTTTACACCAGCCCATCTATGGAGACCGCTACCAATCAGCTCTTTCCAATGGGCGATGTAAAAATGGAGCAGCAGGATATAAGTACTGAGGTTCGGCAGGCAGACGCAGCCTTGCTCGCTGAGGACTTTGAAAAATGCCGAATACTTGCGCACGAGTTGCAGCAACCAGTGGTCATCCAATATGACGGTAAACAGGACATCTATGGGAGCCTGTACCAAGATGATTATGTCTGGTACAACATCGATAAGTGCATGTACCCATGGTATGCTACGCGTATTGATCCATATGGGAACATTTATCCGTGTTCCATGAACGTCAACATGGGTAATATTCGCGCAGAGTCTTTTGAAAAAATATGGAATGGTGAAAAATACAGAAGGTTTCGACAGACACTCAAACGCAATGGTATGTTTCCTAAATGCGCTAAATGTTGCGTATTTAATCGGGAAACGCGTTTGTGGAAGTGGTTGCCTAGACTTAACATTTCCTGATCTTAAAGGACTCATGTTGAAACCATAGCGACTCTTCCCACTATATGTGGCACTATTACTGTGAGATTTGGTTATACGCTAAAGCTGTGAGGCTGCCTTTCCAGCAGCATGGGCATATTAACTGATTAGTTTTAGGCCGGTTAGGAAAAACGGAAAGAGATGATCTTTCCATGGTTTGTTGATATAGCAAAGAGGGTGCAAGAATGAAAAACACAGTTACTAAAGTAATTGCTGTGGCTTTATTGTTGGGCACTTGCGTTGTTTGGATTCACTGTGATGAAGAAGGTCCCACAGAGAAGAATGACAATGTCAAGAACACCGATTTCGTGGCCGAAGAATCCGTTTCTTTTAAAATCGCAGTGACAGATCAGCTCCGATTCCGCCTTGAAGGAATTAATGGAAATGTCAGCATCGTCGGAATATCACAGGCAGATTCAGTTATTATTACTGGAGAAAAACGTGTCGGCTCCGATAGTATGGCGGATGCGCAGGAGCACTTGCAGGAGCTTGAGGTACTGGTGCAAGATTCCGCAGAGGAGATATTTGTAGAAACCGATCAACCGCAAGAAACACATGGTCGAAGCTATGTCGTTGATTATACTGTTACCCTTCCCCGCGATTTAGAGGTTTTGGTTACTAACATCAATGGAACGGCGGAAATAGAGTCAATCCACAATTCTGTCACTGTGAACAGCGTCAATGGGCTGGTTACATTAGATGAGATTTTGGGCAGTGCACTGATTGGATTGACCAATGGTCAAATAACAAGTCGGGTGACCTTACCATTAGATGGCACAATTGAAATGATCACGGCCAACGGAGTTATCGAACTTCATATTCCCCAAAACACTTCAGCAGAATTCTCGGCCATTGTGGGCAATGGGCTAATCACCCTTTCTAATCTTGACCTCAAGGATCAAGTTAGTTCAGCGAATTCTCTTAGCGGGACATTGGGAGAAGGACAGGGGACGATCGCGCTTAGCACGGGCAACGGGAATATTTTTGTAACCGGATTCTAAGAGACAATACATTTGAGCAAATAGTCAGTTACGGAGAGGTGGCCGAGCTGGCTGAAGGCGGCACCCTGCTAAGGTGTTGTGGGTCTCAAGCCCACCGAGGGTTCGAATCCCTCCCTCTCCGCTTTTTAAGAAACGTGAATCGTTGATCGGTAATCGTGAATCGTGAAATTCAAACATTTGAGATTAGGATCTCGATTCTAAATAGCAAACGTCTGGAATAGAAAAATCCAGCATCTGGTATCCAGGATCTAGGATCGGGAGGGGAGGAATCGGGGGAGGAGGGTCAAGGATCCAGGCTTAAGGAGCCCGCGATGATCTATCAAGTTAGCAGGATCAATGTGTGGTCCCTGATGAAAGTGGCCTTCATCATCTTCGGCGTGCTGGGCTTGATTGTGGGATTCTTTTACTTCATCCTGTTCGCCTTTGTGGGTCAGATGATGGATTTCGCCAGTCCCAACGAATTTGGTAGGATGACCGGGCTTTTCAGCGGCGTGATGGGCTTCTTCGTGGCCATCTTTTTAGCCATTTTCTATGCCGTTATGGGCTCTTTGCTGACCGCTCTTTTCGCTGGGCTATATAACCTTCTCGCTCGGGGGTTTGGGGGCATTGAGCTTCATCTAGAGCCCCGAGATTCTCAGCTTTCTCAGCCCAGCGCACCAACTCTGAGCACGGAGTGAGAGCATAATGGGGAGACAGGTGCGAGTTCGTGTCGCCCCATCGCCTACCGGCGATCCCCATCTGGGGACTGCCTATCAGGCGCTTTTTAACTGCGCCTTTGCCCGGCGGCGAGGTGGTAAGTTCATCCTTCGCATCGAGGATACCGATCGGGTTCGATCGAGCGAAGAGTCTGAAGTGGCCATCCTGGAATCGCTTCGTTGGCTAGGGCTTAGCTGGGACGAAGGGCCTGATATCGGGGGCCCCCACGGTCCCTATCGGCAGAGCGAGCGGACAGAGATCTATCGCCAGCATGTGGACAGGCTCCTCGAGACAGGTCATGCGTATCGTTGTTTCTGTACCAGAGAGCGACTCGAGGAGATACGAACCCGTCAAGGCGCGGACACCGGATACGACCGACACTGCAGGAGCATCTCATCGAAAGAATCGGACAGACGTGCGGCTGCTGGCGAGCCATTCGTCGTCCGGATGAAGATCCCCCCGGAGGGTCAAAGTCTATTCCAAGATCTCCTGCGGGGGGAGATTTGCAAGGAATGGTCCCTGGTCGACGATCAGATTATCCTGAAGTCGGATGGCTTTCCCACATATCATTTGGCCGTCGTCGTCGACGATCACCTCATGGGCGTCACCCACGTGATTCGGGGCGAGGAGTGGATCAATTCGGTTCCCAAGCACGTCAAGCTCTATGAGTATTTCGGGTGGGAGCTCCCCGTTTTCTGCCACCTTCCGCTTCTTAGAAACAGGGATAAATCGAAGCTTTCGAAACGGAAGAACCCGACATCAATCAACTATTATCGCCAAGCGGGATACCTTCCAGAGGCGCTGCTCAATTATTTGGGTTTGATGGGATGGGCCATGCCCACCGGCGAGGAGAAGTTCACCCTCGAGCAAATGTGCCAGAACCTCGAGCTGGAGAAGATCTCTCTGGGAGGACCGGTCTTTGATGTCGCCAAGCTCCGCTGGCTCAATGGACGATATATTCGAGAGGACTACGCTCCCGAAGCACTACAGGAGAAGCTCGAGGAGTGGGCGCTCAACCAGGAACGCATCGGCAAGATCGTCCCGCTGGTTCAGCCCCGGCTGGAGACGCTGGCGGATTGGGGTGGCCTGACCACAGCTTTCTTCGCCGATGAGGTGTCTCTCGCAGCGGAAGATCTCAAGATGAAAGGCAAAAAGCCACAGGAGCTGGCTGCCATCCTCCAGATGCTGGTTTGGAGATTGGAGCAGCAACGTGATTTCACAGCGCCAGCTCTCGATGCCCTCTTCCGGGAGATGTCCCAGAAGTTTGGAATAACGCTCCGGGACCTGACCGGCCCCTGCTTCGTGGCGTTAAGCGGAAAGCCTGTCTGGACGCCGCTGTTTGACTCCATGGAGATTCTCGGATCGGACATGGTCCGTATGCGGCTACAGCGAGCTATAGAGGTTTTAGGCAGCATCTCCGGAAAGAAGCGTAAGGAACTGGATAAGCAGTACACGGCCCTTTTTGGATACAGGGATTGAAAGCAGGCATTCATGATCGTACCGGAAAAAAACACAGATAAGCTCGATAAGGATGTCAAGGGGCCTCTAGAGACTCCTCAGCTGGACTTCATCCGCGCCATCATCGAAGAGGACATCAAGGCCGGTAAACATGATGGTCGGGTTCACACTCGGTTTCCTCCCGAACCTAACGGATATCTGCACATCGGTCATGCAAAGGCCATCTGTATCGATTTCGGCGTCGCAGCGAACTACGGCGGGAAGTGCAATCTGCGCATGGACGACAGTAATCCCGCCAAGGAGAGCATGGAGTTCGTGGAGGCCATCGAGGAAGATATCCGCTGGCTGGGATTCGACTGGGAGGATCGGCTCTACTTCGCCTCCGACTATTACGAGCAGCTCTATGAGTATGCCGAGCAGCTGGTTAAAAAGGGCAAGGCCTATGTCGATGACCTGAGCGCCGCTGAGATCCGCGAGTATCGCGGCACCTTGACGAAGCCGGGCAGGGAGAGCCGCTACCGCAACCGGTCGGTGGAGGAAAATCTCGATCTATTCCAGCGCATGCGGGCCGGAGAGTTCCCGGATGGCTCAAAGGTGCTGCGAGCCAAGATCGACATGGCCTCCGGCAACCTAAACATGCGGGATCCGATTATGTACCGTATCCTTCGCGCCAAGCACTATCGAAGGGGCAACACATGGTGTATCTACCCAACGTACGACTTCACCCATGGTCAATCGGATTCCATCGAGGGGATCACGCATTCTCTCTGCTCCCTTGAATTTGAGGATCATCGTCCGCTCTACGACTGGTATCTTGACCAGCTGGGCATCTACCACCCTCAGCAGATCGAGTTTGCGCGGCTCAACCTCAGCCACACGGTGCTCAGCAAGCGCCTCTTGAAGCAGTTGGTGGACGAGGGGCATGTCAGCGGTTGGGATGATCCCCGGATGCCAACGCTGAGCGGTATGCGCCGTCGGGGTTACACACCCGAGGCCATTCGGGATTTCTGTGATCGGATCGGTGTGGCCAAGAGGGATAGTCTCGTCAACATAGCGCTTTTGCAACACTGTCTGCGGGAAGATCTCAATAAACGCACGCAGCGGGTCATGGCGGTGTTACATCCGCTCCGGGTGGTCATCGATAACTACTCAGAAGGGAAGGTCGAGGAGTTGGATGCCGCGAACAACCCCGAGGACGAGTCCATGGGATCACGTAAGATTCCTTTCTCAGGCACGATCTACATAGAGCGTGAGGACTTCCGAGAGGATCCGCCGAAAAAGTTCTTCCGTCTGGCTCCGGGGCGGGAGGTACGGTTGAAGCACGCTTACTACATCACCTGTGATCGGGTCATGAAGGACCAGCGAACCGGTGAGATCGTCGAGCTACACTGCACCTATGATCCGGAGTCGCGCGGTGGCTGGACGTCAGATGGGCGAAAAGTCATGGGAACGCTTCACTGGGTTTCGGCGGAGCATGCTGTGAATGCGGAGGTGCGCTTTTACGATCATCTTTTCGTCAAAGAGGACCCCTTCGACCTGAAAGAGGGAGAGGACTTCAAGCACTATTTGAATCCCAACTCCTTGGAAGTCCTCAGCGATTGCAAGGTGGAATCCACTCTGGCCGAGGCGAAGCCCGGGAGCCGTTACCAGTTTCTCCGACAGGGATACTTCTGCGTCGATTCCGATCCCATCGAACAGAGGCTGGTGTTCAACCGCACCGTCTCGCTGCGGGACACATGGGCTAAAATCGAGAAGGCACAACAGTAGATAAGCGCGGATTCCTCTTTAGTGAAAAGTCTGTTCCTGGTTGTGGATGTTGGTGAAAGATATCGTTTGGCGGTTATCGGTTTCGAAGAGCGTTACGTTTGTCGGCTGTCGGAATACGTTTGACGTGAAGAATCCGATGGCCCATTCAGTTGTTTTTGACGAGGCCCGTCGGACGATATACGATTGACATAACGAGCCTCGATACCGATAAGCGAGTTTCAGTAGCCGAAACGTCCACGCTCTTCTTAACCATCGAAGTTTGAAAAATAACTGGGGTGTCGTCCAACGGCAGGACACATGACTCTGGATCATGTTATCGGGGTTCGAATCCCTGCACCCCAGCC
>Ga0209427_10009352_pt1 | contig 10945 bp, 6 predicted proteins | sample DeeMarSWOR136_30_FD_187465 | JGI IMG/M metagenome (GOLD analysis project Ga0209427, IMG submission 187465) | Marine sediment microbial communities from White Oak River estuary, North Carolina - WOR-1-36_30 (SPAdes) (version 2) | ecosystem: Environmental > Aquatic > Marine > Intertidal zone >... | reverse complement strand
GAACAGACATCTGTTGAGGTTTCAATGTTCAGGATCAAAGCCATTTCCCCGCTTATCTTGTCGAAAAGTTGTATCTCTGTTATTTTTCTGTTTCAAACAGTTTCTCCTTGGTCACAATTTCGATGAGTGAACTGTCCTGGAGTTTTCTTGAGATGGCACTATATGGAGCAACTACAACCTCTTCTTCTACCGTTAATCCCGATTCAATTTCGATGAAGTTGTTATCCTGGATCCCGGTTTTGACTTCTCTTTGCAGGACCATATTTTCACCAACGACAAATACCACTTCCTTTGGTTCTTCGTCTGATCCGTACGCATATCCTTCCGCATCCAGCTCGGCTCCCGTTGTATCAAGACGGGTGGTAACGGCCTGGATGGGAATGGACAATACATCTGCTCGCGTTTCCGTCTGTATATCAACCGTTGCGGACATACCCGGTCTGAAAGGATTGGGATATTTATCCGTGATAAGTTCGGCGTAGGATTCCCGTAGAAGAAGTATTTTCACATCAAAACTGGTTACCTGATCAACTGAAACTCCGCCTGAGGTGGCCGAATTGGCTATTTCCGTTACGATACCCTTGAATTTATAGTCGAGGTATGCATCTATTTCCACGATGGCCGTATCGCCGATCTTAACCCGTATAATATCGTTTTCATTCACTTTAACGAGTACTTCCATCCGGTTGAGATCTGCAATTCGCATCAATTCCGTACCGGCCATCATCTGGGTTCCCAATACCCTCTCGCCCAATTCGATGTTAAGCATGGAAACCGTTCCACTCAAAGGAGCGTATATCGTTGTCTTTATCAGGTTTTCCTGTGCTTCTTTCAATGAGGCTTCTGCACTGTTTACAGAGAACGATGCGGCATTACGATCGGCCAGGGCCATCTTGAATGCTGCCTCGGAGGCTTCGAAATCGGATCTGGAAATGGTCTTCTGCTCCCAGAGTTTTTCATTTCTTTCGTGGGAAAGTTTGCTCTGAAGATACTGGGCTTCTGCCTGTTCCAGCCTGGCTTTTGCTGAATTTAAGGATGCTCTGGCGCGATCAACTGCGGAAACATAAATGTCCGGTTTGATCTTTACAAGCAGTTCTCCTTTTGTGACATATTCGCCTTCTTTTACATTCAGATCAACAATCTCACCGGATACTTCGGGAGTCAGTTTTATTTCCGTTTCCGGCTGGACCTTCCCGTTTGCCGTAATGGTTTCAGTTATGGTTCGTTTCCCCCCTTTTTCTATCGCCACTTCAAATGTTTCTTCCTTACCAAACCATCCGACTCTTTTCCCAATTATGGCCAGAATAATGGCAAGGACTGTTATAGCCAGAATAATTCTAAAAAGCTTCTTTTTTTTCATAGGTAATCTGGTATTAAGTTTAAACGAGTATGTACTATTTCAAGTTGAGGGGATTTCCCCGGTAGAATTCAAGCACCTTTGTTGTAAAAATATATTCATACTTTGCCTGAAGAAGATCAGACTGGGCTCTTGTCAGCTGGTTTTTAGCGGTGTTGTAATCAACCGATGTAACCATTCCAACATTGTATTTCTGTTCCGTGTATCGGAATGATTCTTCCATGGATGATACAGCTTCTTCTGAAGCCCGGAATTTTTTCAGGGATGCAACGGCATCTGCATATGCCTGCTGAATTTCTTTGTATAGTAAATTTTTTGTATACTCCAGGTTATATTTGGAATTAAGTACGGATATTCTGGCGTTACTGATGTTGGTATTGGTTTGCCACCCGTTAAAAATGGGGATGGTCAGATTAAACTGAACGCCATAGGTTGCGTTATCATTGAATTGGTTTCCAAAAGGATAGTCCCCATATTGCGTGATATCCTGTGTGACCAGAACATTTTGTCCGGTTCCTTCAACCACTCCGAACGCTCAAAAATGTCCATTAGAACGTTTGTAATGCCTCGTAAATCACCCGCCTCAGCCAAGGCACCTTCTACCCAACCCATGACCGGAATTTCATCGGCAACTTTATCACGCATTACGCGAATGGCGTGTAAACGGTCCAGCATGCGCGGACCTGTTTCCGGATTCGGCTTGCGCAGGGTACCAAGGTTGGTTGACTCATCTATCAGTGGTTCGCTGCTTACCGGCAAACCATCCTGCGGAAATTCAATTTTCGCTCCAAAATCGTAGGCCTCACGATAGGGATCCGAAATTGCCTGAACAATATCGACATGAAAATCTTCAACCATGGCCATATTGGCATCTACTAAAATCCGGTGATCTAAATAGTATCTTGCCAGAGGCTGTTTTATATAATGAGCAGCGAAAGTCATAAATATATTGAAATTTGGCGGGCGATCAACAGGTTCCCTTTTGAGCCGTTTGTTCATGCGTTCAAATGAGTTCATGTCAGATCTATTTCTGTCTTTTTTTATTACACTTACCAGATCCTAAATCGATATAATTCTATTGCAGCTTTAAAACATTGATCGTATATCCTTTTATTTGCAATTTTAGATATTGATTCTCAAGTCGCGCTGTCTCCAAATAGTTTTCTTTCATCAAATCAAAAATTCGGTTATAGGTTTTTATTTTAGCTAGACCTGATAAGTCAAGATTTGCTTCCTGTTCATTTTCATTCAGATTCATAATTATTATGATATCTTGATGTTCATTGGAGCGTGAAAAGGATATGAGATCAATATTATTATTCACGATTTCATGATACTCTCCCGATGAAATGGCTGAATTTTCTTTTCTGACTGTAATAAGCTGTTTATAATAATTCCAAAGTGAATTTGGGGAGAATTTTTGTTCTTCAAGTGAGATTCCATCGTCACTTTTTAAATTACTTTCGTTCCACCAGGGTCCTGTTTCTTTGTACCACAGCGCCATACCCTGCCCTTCTACTTTTGTGTACCATTCGAAAGCTTCTCTAACAGGTATATCATTACCATCTGTAGAGCCATATTTACCGAATCCATTTGCACCGGTCATTCCTATTTCCTGGCCATAGTAAATAACCGGCACCCCTTTTAATAATAAATTCAGGGTTGCAGCTATTTTCATTTTTGGCACGTCGCGTTCTAGGGCAGTGGCGACGCGGGGCATATCGTGGTTTTCAGTAAATATCAACTGGTATTTATTTATTGGAGTAACAAGGCAAGTCGTATCTATTTTGTTTTTTATATCTTCAGCATCAAATTTTCTAATTGATTGACTGAGAGGAAAGGCAAACAAACAGTTAAGATCGCCTTTGATATAATAATCTTCTCCATAACCCCAGTCCGCCTGTTCACCAATAAAGACTATATCCGGATTTATCTCTCGTAATCGCACAAAAAGTGGTTTCCAAAAATTTTCCAATAAACCGGTAATTTTACCTTTCCAATCCAGGTCATCCATAATATGATCCAGGCGAAAGCCATCGATTCCGTCATTAAAATTACCATCCTCATCAGGGTCGACCCAGTATTTGAATAGCTGATAATGATAATCCCGCACATTTTTATTGTACAAATCTGTAGTACAGCATTTTATGATCTTACCGTCATACGATTGAAGTTCAGTAAGATTATATATCATCGGTTCGGGATCGGTATTATCCGGCCCGTTGTAAATTATATACTCACTGTAGATGGAAGCGGGATTTTGGTAAGAGTCTTTGTACCACAAGTGATCTTCGGTGACATAATGGATTTCCATATCCATAAACAGTTTCATTCCCCGGCGATGCATTTCGCTCAGCAGCGCAAAATAATCTTCTTTTGTTCCAAATTCAGTATCTATTTTTTCGAAATCTATTGGAAAATAATTATGATAAAAATCGGAGTAATAAAGCGGAGTTAGTAGTACAGATGTTACACCCAGCTCCTGTAAGTAATCCAGTTTTTCTCTAAGGCCGTTCAAATCGCCATGTCTATCACCATTGCTGTCATAAAAACTGCGCAGAAAAGTGTGATAGATTATTTCATTCTCAAGGGATGCTTTTTTCGATCCATCGTTTTTTGGAGAACAGCATATAAACAAGGTTACAAAAATTAAAAGTGCGATAATTAAAAGCACAAGTTTTAGTCTTTGAATCATTTTTTTGCTCTCATTTTAGCTTCTTCTCTACTTCTTCGCTCCATATCCGGGGGATAATCGATTACAGGTGACTCCACTACCGCATCCCAGTCAAAATTCACATCATACGGATCGAGAGCCTTCTGTGGGTCGAATATCCTTTTATCGACTGCAAGCGCATTGTATGGGCTGAAATCAGGCATATCTGTAAAACAATCGTTCAGATCGGTGGCACCGGCATCATACTGATTTAAATAAGGGAGGTTTAGAATATTCCAGAAAGTTTTAAAAATGCTACCAAAGCTGTAATGCACATGGCTAACATAATTTCTATTGGCATAGGGTGAAATGACCATTAGTAAACTACGGTGGGCATCTACATGATCTACGCCACCCTGTGGGTCATCTTCTGTGACAAAGATGGCCATATTCTCCCAATATGGCGTACTAGATAAAAACTGGACCAAACGTCCCAACCCTAAATCATTATCAGCCATATAACTTTCATTGTAAGGATAGCCATCATCGGGACGTTCACCGGCTCCATGATCGTTGGGTAGTATGATAGTCAGGACTGCGGGCATGTGTTTATCTTTACCAAGCCAGCGTTCCTCAAATTCTTTAATGAACATGTCAACGCGAAACTGGTCGGGTATACCCATATTATACGTGGCATACAGCTTCGATGACTTGTTAAAAATTGGTGTGGGCACTGGATAGTTAATCACATAGCGTACACCTGTGTATTTGAATGTCTTATCACTCAACGATGGTGCTAATTCCAAACCAAAACCAAAGTTAAAAAAATCTATGTTGTTCCTATCCATATGTTCCCAGATTGAACCAGCTTCATTATAGTCTTCGGGATATATCGCCCCTGTTGCACCAACAAATGCAAAATTTCCAGGTGCTTTTGAGTCATTCCGCATACGCCGGCCACCGCCGTAACTGGTTGATACGCTAGTTTCCACCCACTCATTAGGATAGGTATTAACCAGCCAGCGATGACCATCAGCTGAATGGTCTGAATCGCAATAAAAATTATCTGAAATGGCAAATTGCGCAGCTAATTTTAAATGGTTGGGCATTACAGTTGCATCTTCCACCCTGCGGGTCTGATCCTTGTTAGAAAATGTGGCATGGTGCCCATAGCGGGCAAGGCCCGGCATACCTCTGCCCTTTTTCACCTGACCAAATACCTCATCGTAAGTACGATTTTCTTTGGAGATAAAAACGATATGTTTTATTGGCGACTTTTTTTGGCCGGGATAAAGCGGAATAGGATTATTTTCCCTTTGCCTTAATTCCTGTGCAGCAGGATCTAAAAAAGTAAAGTTATTAGCAACCACCTGAGCTGTTTCTTGTTTTAAGAAATCATCGGTTGGGATTTCTATAATTGAAACTGTTCCTTTCATCAGATTCCCTACATAACTGCCTTCAGGCCCTTCAATAAAATCCGGCCCTGCATTAGGACCGCTGCCAAATCCCTTGGCATTAGCAATAATTAATTTTGTTCCATCAGGGCTGACGGCCAGTTTAGAGGGGAACCACCCTACCGGTATATGTCCCACCACCTGTAAAGAAGCAACATCGATCACGGCTACTGCATTGATTCCCGATTCGGCTACATACAATCGTCTATAGTCGGGGGATAATGCCAAACCGAAGGGAATGACTCCACGCAAGTTTCCCAAGCGCTCATCAAGTTTCAAGAATATATTCTTTATCACCGTATCTTGTTTGACGTCTATTACCGAAATGCAATCATTGTTTCCATTACTTACAAATGCATATTTTTCTGTGGCCACAACAGAATTGGGACTGGCACCTCCAACTGCCGGAAAATCTTCTATTATCTGCCCAACCAAAATGCCCGTTTTAATTTTTGCCGTCACTTTTGGATTTTCAGATCGATCAAGTCGAATCTTCCACACAGAGAATGACTCCGGGGCGTTGGGCTCACCCAGACCAGGTACTTTCATGCTGTCATTATAAATGCCATCACGCGACTCGGGAGATAAGTAAGCAAAGGGTGGATAGTGCAGCGCTTCCCTTTTTAAATTATCTGTTTCTGTATTATCAACATTTTCAATCAGGCTGTATTCATACATTCCCACATTGGCTACATAAGCCGTGGTTTCATCTGGCGATAAGGTGATACCAAAGGGATACCGTCCGACTTTTACATTATTCATAATATTCTGGTTTTCGGTATCACAGATAATCATACGAAAATTGATCTGGTCCACTGCATATAATCTTTTACCGTCTTTGCTCAGGATCATATCCCCTATATAACCATGTGAGTAAACGACATGGTCATTTTTAACCGCGCAATCAATTTGACCGACCTGTATTCCGCTTCTTAAATCAAAAATATAAATTGTATTTTCTTGACCCCCAGCTACGTAGACTCTGCTATTATCCTTAGTAATGGCCAATCCCATAAATACAGCCGCTAAAATACCTTTATCCGTCTGTGCACCGGGTGGAATTTGTTTTATTTCAGGTTCTCCGCTTAATACTTTATTAATAACTGTAATTGAAAAGGGCCTGACGCCCGAATTTGCGGTAACAACAATTTGTCCATCTCTACTCAGAGTTAAGCCATAAGGGTGCGGGGCCACCTGAATTTGATATCCCCTAGGGGTTAAGAAACGACCATTAGGAATAATCGTGATATCCTCCTTATCAATATGGGTATAGAGACTACCTGCAGGAGCTTGCATTATCCAGTGCATTTCCTGCCTTTGGTTGCATGCAGATTGAACTAGATAAATTAAAATAGCGATTAAGATTATCCCAATTAATCTTTTCATCATCGATTCTCTTTATGTGATCCGAGTAAAATATTTTTTTAATCCCTATCAGCCGGGATCCTGACAAATGCGCTGCGCACTGGTGGCGGCATCACCGAATCTGAACCCCTGATCGCTTTCCAGATAATTTCATTGAATTCGATGTCAGGAATGGCATCTTCTACTGCCAGATTTAATTCTTCGCTGCGTTCTGCACCATAGGCATCTTCGCTATTTCTTTCTTCGATGTCTATTAATGGTGAAATCGCTGTATAGGATTCAAAATTAGGCTCATCACTGATCGGATTCAAGATCGGAGTAGCGGAAAGGTCAAATTGCGTTAAAGGATCCAGTCCTAATATCAGTTCTATTGTTTTCAAGACACTTGTGGTGGAATACATGGTATGATCAATGAAATTTCGTCTGACGTAAGGTCCGATGACCAATAAAACAGAGCGATGGGCATCTACGTGATCCGATCCATTTTGTGCATCATCCATCAGGATAAATATGATACTTTTATCCCATATCTTACTTTTTGATACTTTTTCAACAAAAAGACCTACGGCAAAATCATTCTGGGCCACATATGCCTGAGGCGTCAACCATCCCGCACGCGTACCAGCTGTGTGATCATTTGGCAAGCGGATAATATTGAAATTGGGAACAGCATCCTGCTGCAGAAGTCTCTCAAAATCAAGTGCCCACTGTTCATAACGCGTAACATCACTGATCTTAAGGTCATATCCGGGAAATGTCTGGCAAGTATGTGGCTTTAAATAGGCTTCCCATGGTACGTATAAAGTATCCTGTTCTTCGATGCGTCGCACAAAATTGCCATAGTTACGCAAGGACAGACCATTTTTTAATACGGCATCCCATATATACCCCGCAGAAGATGCTGCAATGCGTTCATTCCCTTCATAGTCGTATTTGCCACCACGCCCGCCATACAGCGTGGGCCAGGTTTTCTCCACATAATCCGACGCATAGGCCGCCGTGGACCAGTTATGCCCGTCGGCACTGACCTCCGCATCGACATAAAAATTGTCAAAAAGCGCGAATTCTTCTACCAGCTTATGCTGATTAGGTGTAATCTTTTTCCCAAAGAGACACAATGCCGAATTGCCATTAGCATTTGCGATATCACCAAATACCTGATCATAGGTGCGGTTTTCTTTTATGATGTAAAAGACATGTTTGATTTTTTCACTTTGCTTGCCGTTGTGCTCTGTGGGTATAACAGTTTGGTTATAGTCGGTGATTTCGGATTCGGATGGTGTATTTTCATATACTTTTTTACTGAACTGTGCTAATTTATCGGGTTCAGGGAGTGCGAAAATTGAAGCTGTACCTTTAAACATAGAACCAATATACTGTTGTGTTGTGTATTTCTTGCCCAAAGTTGGCATGGGACCTTCAGGATTGGGTAATGATGACAGACCTTTACCGCAGGCAACTATCACCTGCTGTGATTGGCCTAAGAATTTTACAGAGGTGGGATACCAGGCTGTGGGGATAAAACCCAAACCTTTACTTTGCCCTTTTTCGCTAATATCAAATAAGGCCAGGTAGTTATTGTCTGCATTAGCAACCAGTAGTATAGTTTCATCATTATTTAGGCATATAGCATTGGGTGTACTGCCATAAGGTGCCTGTGAAGTTAAGGAAGAAATTATCTTCTCAACCTCTTTTCCCTGTTCCAGATCGATAAGCGATGTGGAGTTATTATTGGCATTGGTTACAAACAACCATGAATCGTCTTTCGAAATTAGAATCTCACATGGATGATCACCGACGGCGAATGTTCTTGAAATTTCGAATGTTTGCAAATCAATTTCTGCAACCTGAGCATTTTCCCAGACGGAGACATAGGCATGCGTTTGAGCATGATTAATTTTAATGTCATAACACTTTCCGGGAAAAGTGATTAGTTTTGTTACCTTTTTATCCGTCACATCGCAGGCATACAGTGAATTGCTGCCTTTGGACACAGCCAGCGCTTGCTTTTTGCTCTTGAAATAATCGAGTCCCGCCACAGATATTTCCAACTCTTCCCCAGGATTTTTTAAAGCTATGGAATCCAGAAGTGTAATTTTTCCGGATGCAAAGTTATAAATGTAGACAGCGTCATTATTACCGCCTGAAACATAGAGTAGCGATTCATCCTCATTGAATGCCATCCCGCGCCAGGTTTTATCTATCTTTACCCTTTGTATTTCCTGCATTGTCTTGAGTTCGATTACGGAGACAGAATGATCATCCCTGCCGCTATTGCTTGTAAGTGCATATGTTCCATCTTGTGTGGTGATCATATTCAGCGGTAGTTCTCCGATTGCTACATGTTGTCCTATGGGTGTTAATTTCCAACCGTTCGGCAATAGTACGTACCCTTCATACTGTCCCGGGAGAATGACTTCCTGATCGTTTCGCATTTGCAGATGTTTAGAACAGCCGAGGGTAAAGGTAATTACAATTAAGACAACAGAAATTTGTTTTCTCATTTTCAATAGCCTTTCCTTCATTTATATTACCAGTATTTCTCCAGGTGGATTGTTCCTGGTTTTAAACTCGTATGTTCTTGAAAGCCATCATTTTGCAGTAAAGCGATCATTTCACGAATCATTTCGGGATGACCGCATAAGAAAATGCGTGTATTGTCCGGAGTAATATCCAAATCCCATCGTTTATGAATAACTTTATTTTTCCATATTTGTTGTACGAATCCGGCATGGCCATGCCAGGGCATCGGTTCTTTTTCAGGAGCACTGATAACCGGAATGTAACTAAAATTGGGACACAGGCGTTCGATGGTAAGAAGTTCTGATTGATATCCCAAATCCCAGGAATTCCAGGCACTGTGTACCACGGCGTATTTACGTTTTTCCTGAATAATCACATTACTGCGCAGCATACTCATATAGGGTGCTACACCCGTACCTGTTGCAAATAGGATTATATTCTGGTTATGTGGTACCTCATCAATGGTAAACATGCCTTTGGTTTTAGGTGACAGCCATAAACGGTCTCCTATGTTCAAGGCGAATAATCTGGGTGTCAGGGCTCCGCTGGTAACCAATCTAACATACAGTTCGATGTATTCCTTTTCTTTGGAACTGGAGGCAATGGAATAGGCTCTTTTGATCAAGCGATCGGGTGGGGATGGCTTAGGTTCTGGTCCCGAATAGGTATAACGCGGTGCTGATCCGTAAAGGCCAAGTACTGTATATTGACCGGGAACGAATTCAGGCAGTTCCCATGAATCAGGAATGATGCGGATGATGATCAGGCCCGGTGCCACCTCAACTCTTTGACCGATTACAGCATTAAGTTCTTGTGCAGTCATAGCCGTGCTCCTGCATTTATTAGGTGATATTTGGTATTAAGTATAAATATTAGAGTAAATATAAACAGGTAACCTTTGTAAGTCATCTAATTAAAGTAGTTAATCTGATTTATTCACCCTATTGGATAATCCACATATCCGCTGCTTTTTCATTACAAATATTATTATCTAACAGGGTGAACCACTGAGTACACGGAGTATATTTAATTTATATAAAAACATTTACTTAGCAGTTATATACCTATAAAATTAAATTTTTTAAAGAGCTAGATCAATATTAATGTAACTTTAATAATATTAATAGTTATCTCAGTGCCATCTGTGGCTTATGAATAAGTCAGGTTAATTGTGTAGTATAGTGATCTTTTATGCAAAATTATTTTTCAAATTTATAAAAATAAAATCATTCAAATATCATCTGTTGGTATTATGAATCGCCACTAACTCAAATTATTTAATAAATTGATTTAAAACAATCAAATGTCGCAGAATTGTACCAATTTTGCATTAGCAGCTAACTTTTTTATGGATCTGTTGAAATTAATTGTAGGGGATAATACCTGATAGTGGTATTTATATTATTTTAAATACTCATGTGATCTGATCCAGGGGGCTATTGACGCCTTTGCCGCCTTTTTTCAAAACGTGGGTATATATCATAGTTGTTCTGACATCTTTGTGTCCCAGCAATTCCTGGACAGTGCGGATATCGTAGCCATTTTCGAGAAGGTGTGTGGCAAAACTGTGTCTTAGTGTATGGCAACTGCTTG
>Ga0209427_10009351_pt1 | contig 10946 bp, 6 predicted proteins | sample DeeMarSWOR136_30_FD_187465 | JGI IMG/M metagenome (GOLD analysis project Ga0209427, IMG submission 187465) | Marine sediment microbial communities from White Oak River estuary, North Carolina - WOR-1-36_30 (SPAdes) (version 2) | ecosystem: Environmental > Aquatic > Marine > Intertidal zone >... | reverse complement strand
CCTAATAAATTCAAGCCGTATGATTGCATTATTCTGCAAAATTTTCCCAGGGCGAATGCATTATCGCATATAATTATTTTTCTTAAGAATGTTATAGAAAAGAACCTGACACCGCTGCTATTTGTTGCGGGAAATGGAGTTCAATATCAATCGTTAGTACCACTCCAAAACTATTTACCAATTGCTTCTCCTTTCAATAAGTACAGAGAATTTTTGGTCGTACCAAGATTGACCGCTAAGGGATTAATTCATCCAGTTAGCCGAATTGTTGATGATGAGTTTGAGAATCAAAAAAAATGGCAGGATATGCCCCCAATATATTTATCGTTGCAAAAAGTACAGCTTTCTCCTGGTAGTGAAGTATTAATCGACACCGATCCTGAACAGACATTACTTCGCGGTTTAAAACAACCATTGCCATTGGTAATCGTTCAAAAAATGGGACAGCAAAAGTCCATGGCAATAATTGGATACGGTATCTGGCGGTGGGATTTACTTATGTGGGGCATTGGTAAATCTAATGAGGTTTTTACACAATTTTTAAGTAACAGTGTTCGGTGGTTAATCACCAAAGAGGAGAGTAAACCAGTTCGTATCCATTCAGATCAAGAAATCTATCGTAATGGACAACAGGTATCTTTCACAGCCGAAGTCTATTATGAAGATTATCAGCCATTGGATGGGGCAGAGGTTAAACTAACAGTACAAAGCAAACTTAAGACTTATGAAATTCTCTTTTCTGGACTTGGTGATGGTAAATACGAAGGTTCGCTCCAAGCTCTTGAGGGTGGTGATTACAGATACGAAGGCACAACTACTTTCAATAATCGATTGATTGGAAGCGATCAGGGACAATTTTCCGTAGAAGATTTTAACTTAGAATTTTTACAAACCAAAATGGACAAAACCCTGCTGCAACAACTGGCGCTTAAAACTGGGGGAAAGTATCTTACTGAAGATGACTTCCAATCCCTGGAAAAGCTGCTGAATTTTCCTACTCGAAACATTCTGGAATCTCGCGAAATGCAATTATGGAATAAACTTGTTCTATTAATCGTTGTAATTATTTTTTTAAGTACTGAATGGTTTCTCAGGAAGCGCAGTGGGATGCTGTGATTTCACTCCTTTAACATGGACGAGTTAGAACCCTCTTTTGCAGTTTTGGAGTAATGTATTGTTACAGAAAAAGTCCCATCAATCCAGAACTCCATTATTCCTCATATTTTGTGTATATTTGTTTCGATAGGTATTTTTGCGCGTCAGGTAAAAATTTGAACTGATTAGTATCTAAATATTTAAATTCTTTCCCAATGAGCCAAAATTTTTAACCATGAATTTCGCTAATCACGCCATAGGCGGATGCACTGAGGTGCATTATTCAAATTACACAAATTAAACCTTTTATCTCAGCAAAATCTTTAATTTTGAGTCCAGTTATAATTGCAAAACTTATTAGCATTTTCTCCCACAGAATTGTAGATCCCACAGAAATAGTATCAAAAAATTCTGTGTGATTTCATTTCGGTGGGAGATGATTTTTTTTATCTGTTTGAGGCGGAGCTTCATTATTAATTAGCGAAATTTGTTTGATTCGTATAATTAGCGGTTCTGGCTTGTTCAGGCCGCGTATTATTCAACTCTGACCAACTGAAAATCGCCAAAACCAGACTTGTCTCGAAAAACAAATCGTTTCTGCAAATTTTCATAATACCAGATTTCGTGTGGTGGCTGGTTGATCTCGTCTAAATGACGTTCAATATTAGAGGGAGGACCATATTTGCAGTAAATTTGACCCCGGTCTGTCTGCCAACCTTGTTTATCCATTGCGTTAACCGTAAAATGCATATTAGCAAAATCCACCCGGCGATAGAAAATTTCAAAAACTTCATTTACCTCTGAATCTGGCGTTTGATCTCGCTGTTTCCAAAAGTCTTTAAACCAAATTTCTTTAGCGCTATCTGAAGCATTTTTCAAAAAATCGAGGTCGTCAGCGGGAATTAAACTAAGTTCCTTCAATGGTTCAATGGCTGTTTGTACGTTTAGTTTAGAGAATTCAAATTTACTCCAATTGGCTGAAAAGATAGCTTTTTTGGTAGCTTTTTTGCTCCTTTGTTCTGCTTGAATAATGAATGTAAAACGTCCCGGTGTTTTAATTTCTTTGCTAATGTCTAATAAGAATGGAACCATTTTTTTATCAGGGGTCAATTGTTGTTCCTTCCGAAATATCGCCTGATCCGAAGCGTCAACAAGCGTATATTGGATTTTCAAATCTTCAGATGAAGCGATGGGATATGTTTCAAAATAAATCCAAAAGGAAGAATCAGGATTAATAAAATTGCGGGTGAGACTTGGAATAATTTCCTTAATCGCATTCAGGGAATCAAAAACAACATAATTTGCAAACACTATCTCGCTGAAAGAAATCTCATCATCTTCGATCGCTTTGATTTCGATCTCTTTCTCTCTGCGGTTGCTTTTTTGGGTATCATGATCTGTTAAGTCTAAAACGATTTTATACTTATCTGGAGTTAAATCAAATGTTAGGTGATGATTATTATTCATTTCGCGATTGTTAGTCTCTTCGAAAGTATTCACAGTCAGTTTATTGCTGACTAATTTTTCTGCAGCAATATTTCCCCTATGGTTATATATACTGATAAAAAGATCATAGCCTGCTGTATAATTTCCCTGCCTTTCTTTAATAAATTGAAGGATATCGTTAGCAATTGATATATAGATATGTAGTGTAAAATTTGTCTTATCTTCTTGTGAACGAAAATAATATGCATCATATAAAAACAAAGGGGAAGCAAACATCGGCTTTGATTCTGTAAAAGGAGTTTGATTGGACGGAATTTGTCCCCCGGCGGGATTCTGAATAACCAGAACAGTTAATATAATGATGACAAGATTTATTATTTGTTTACGCTGCATGACATTTGGTTCGTTCTAAAATTCGGGTCCCAATGAAAAATAATAAAAAGGTCCAGTAGTATAATTTGCTATATCTGTAGACCAGGCAATGTCAAACTGTAGTAATAGAAAACCGAGATTCATGCGCGCTCCGATGCCATAGCCCAGGAAAATATCGTTCAGTGCCGGTTGCCATCCATCTGAACCTGAAATTCCTTGAAAATCATCCCCATACCAGGCAGACCCAATATCTGCAAACAGTGCACCTCGAACATTCTGGAATCCAATCGGGAGTGGCCAGCCCATCAGGAAATAGCGAATTAATGGGAATCGAAATTCCAGGTTGTTAATGAAGAATCTATCTCCAACTCTCTCATAATAATAGCCGCCGCGCATTGGAAGTTCGAAAGTACTAAAATAAAGATCACTCAGATTCCTGACTCTAAGTCCATCTCTGGCTTTATAATTCAACCAACCATAGGTTCCCCCCAAGAAAAAGTTTTGAGGATTTTTTCCCTCGCTTATGCCCCCGGTCAAACGGAATACGAAATTGTATTCGCGCCCAATTCTCATATACTTGCGATAATCAAATTTGAAGGTCAGAAAATTGACACCATTATTGCCGATTTGGGGGCTATAAGTTATACCAATAGAATAGCGCTTGCCCCCAATCGGTCCGGTATATCCCCAGAGAACAGTATCTTTTACCAGATATAGATTGCTAAGCAACATTTCTACTTTATCTATCGGTACACCTTGCCATTGAAGATATTCCCTGCTAATCGTCCAGAATCGTAAATCTGCATCGATTCGTCTATATTTAGAAAAGGGATGAGAAATATATAATGTCCCTCCAAAATTTCGATCACGAGCCCATCCCAGGCCGTAAATGTAATAGTAATATGCATAATGAAACGCACCAATACCAAAATCTGTTTGCTTGGGAAGATAAAAATAAGCGAACTCATAATTTGAGTTTCGAAGATCATAAAACAGATTGGTAAAAATGTTTATCCGATGATTGCCCAGTACATCCGAAAGCGCAATTTGAGTCATACCCTGAATGCCGTAAAATTGACTGTAACTGGCATTGCCTGAAATAATATCTGGTGAGAATTTTATTTTATATTTGCTTATTTTATATTCCCCGGTAGACGATTTGTATTCAGTTGAATCTAAAAAAACAGATGTTTTAGAATTATCTGCAATGGTTTTTCCATCTTTAAAACTATCATCAAAAACGAAATCGCGAAATTGCCCTTCGTCAAAATCTCTGTCTGAATAAATATTTTGTGGTTGCAACGAGGTATAAGTTTTTATCATCCGCTTGTGCCCATTTTTTGCAATAAAATTAGTTTCTTTTAATTTCACTGTTCCCGGGGCAATTTTCAGCGGATTCCTGAGTAAATAGACGTCATAACCGGCATTGTAAAACGATACAAATGCCAGCTTATTTTCATCTCCCCCCCATGATAAATTAAAAATTCCACTGATCACATTAGTAATCGGGTAATTTATCCCTGAATCAAGATCATAAATATAAATATTATAGATACCGCTCTGATCGCTTGTATAAGCTATTCGATCTCCTTTGGGGGAGAAAACCGGAGAACCTTCCAGGTTTGGCGTATTGGTTATTCGATCAATTCTATCTGTTTCCAGGTCTTTAATATAGATGTCCAGGTTTCGATATTCTTGATTGTAAATTTCTATGTTTGGAGGGATATCTCCAATATTAATATAATCAGCACGGTCACTAACAAATGCGATCTTCTTGCCATCTGGCGACCATTGGGGCTGTAAATCGCTGAAAACATCATCTGTAATTTTAGTTAACTGGTTGGTTTTAAAATTATAGGAATAAATATCTCCCTGGCCATTTTTCACACCCATAAATGCAATTTCATCTCTTACTGGGGACCAACTCGGAGTAAAAATACCGTCCAGATCAAGTTTTATTTCCTGAACAATCTTACGTTTTTTTACATTAGCAACATGCAACACATCGCTACCAAGTGATTTAGCGGCGAAAACAATGTATTTTGAATCAGGAGACCAGCTAATTCCTGCTCGCAACCAGTGTAATTCTTCCAAATTTCCAGATTGTTGTCCACTGATGACTTTACTCAAAAGTTTACCATTAATTGCACTCATGAGATAAATATCAAAATAGCCTGAACGGTCGGAAAGAAAAGCGATTTTATCGCCTTTTGGTGAAATTGCGGGTCCGCTATTCACAAAGTTTTGCCACTTGGTATGATCAGTCAATCTTTTGGCGAATTCCTCTGGTTCTTTTCGGTCTGCAATGTCTGGCCAGTATTCCCGTTTAAGGTGCATGTGCCACTTTTTGGTGAGATCCTCCAGATTCATTCCAATGGCTTGTTTTAAACCCCTATCCATACTTTTGGAAATTTTAATTTTCCCCAATAATTCGCCAATTTTTTCTCCACCATATTTTTGATCTAAATAATAAAGAACTGATTGCCCCCCCTTATAAGCTAAAAAGCCATATAGGTAATCGATTGGCGGAACATAACTGTTTAGCGTTGCATCCCGCATGAACATATCACTCTCTGTATCCCAGCCACGACTTTCATATTCTGCCAATCCTTCAATTAACCAGAGAGGCAAACGAAGTCTCGCCATTCCTGAAATAATTGACTGAACCCCGGCGCCGTAAACCATTTGCAGCATAACGGCATGGGTTAACTCATGATGGATAACGTGACGAAACTTTTCCCATTCACCCTCATAAGGCACGACAACCCTGTTTTTAAAGAATTCAGTAAAACCTCCTACCGATTCTTCCGGGGGATTGAGATCGATGTTTGTTTGCTGGAAATCGTTATGGCTATTGTGGGTAACGATCTTGATACGATCAGCCAATTCATATCTAAAGTCTTCTTTTAGAAGCTGGTAACTTGCTTCAGCAACTTCTGCGGTAAATTCTGCAATTTTTTCACCGCCATCTGTGAAATATATATCAAAATGCTCTGATTGAATATAATGCCAATTAAATGAACCATATTGTACCTTATTTTTCCCAAAATATTGCCCCAGCAATAATTGCGGTGTGAATATAAAAAATAGAGTTGAAAATATGACACATTTTTTCATTATTTTCTCCTTGTCAAAACCTCAATCGATTCTTGTTCAGGGAGTGAAATAAAATAAATTGCGCGGCCTAGCGCAGCAAAGCTGCATACAAAAGTTAAAAGAATTTGAACCGCGAATTTCGCCAATTATGCGAATTTAAATTTTAATTAGCATAATGGCGCGGTTAAAAAGCTTTTTAAATTTCTTGCCAAAAAAAACAAAGACTTAACTTGTAATATTATAGTCTTATAAAAATTTATTTTCTGCAGGCCAACAAAATACAAATGGGAAAATTATTTAATCTCACTCCCTTAAGGGAATCGATTTATTTTATTAAACGTACCTGGACAAAAATTGTTCATAGCATTACATTCACGCATTTTATACTCCTTCATCTGGTAAGAACATTTCCCTGAAATTAACCGATTTTGTCTTACTTTTTCGATGGAGTTGTTTTTTGAGTCTGTGGTTTTGGAGCCGGGCGAATGTTCTTTATTTGAGGGCGCTGTTTTGGTTCAAATTGTTTTCTTGTTGGCTCCATCCCTGGTTGTTTGATGATACGATCCTTTTTGTCCGTCCTGGCTTTTGGAGGTACATAAGGCATTGGTTTTATCTGGTTTCGGTACTTTATTCGTCGCGGTTCAAAACTATGAAGCAATGAATTTGCCATTGATCGCATATCTCGATCGCCATTATCTGCCATCTCATTTAATGCTGGGATAGCTCGCCTATCGCCCAATTTTCCCATGCTTAAAGCTGCTTGATATTTCACGCTTTTGTTTGAAGACTCTAATTTATCAGACAGAAAATCTAAATAACTCTTTTCACCTAACTTTACAAACTTTTCTGCCAATCCGATCTGATGGCTTATCGCATCATCGACCCAGGGACTATCTGGATACTTATTAATCATCCCCTGGTATGCCACAAATGAATCTTCTTCTTTACCCTGTTGTTCTAAAGTGTATGCAGACCAGAATTCAGCATCGTCGACGTATTTACTATCCGGGTATTTAAGCTTAATCACTTCAAAATACTCCATTGCTTTTTCATAGTCTCGTTCTTGCATCATTAATTTTTTTGCCTTCCCTAAAAGCTCAGCATCTGTTTGAGCAGTTACAATTAAAGGGGAAAATAAAGCAATGGTAGCAATTAATAAAAGAATAATTGAGATCTTTTTCATTATTTCACTCTCCTAAAAATTTCTTGGGTTATATTTTTCTCTGGTTCATCGAATTTATCTCAATCAAAACGTGAGAATCTTTCATCTGTTGTTTAATATCATAGAAAGTTTCTGCAAGCGTATTTTTTTCCACATTGTATAGTTCTAATAGAATGAGCTCAATTTGATTAAGAAGTCCGGTTAATTGATAGTTTTCTAATTCCTTTGCCTGATCCCTGAGCAAGATTGTCTTTTGTAATAAATGTTTGTATTTAGCAGATTGAATTAGATTAAAAATTATTTTGCTATCCTCGACAGGATCTAAATTAGCAACATCCAGCAATACGATTTCTGTTTCCTGAAGATAATTGTTCAACAATAATTGCTCAACTGGCGATTGAAAAGTTAAACCATCGGGAATTATCGATTGTTTTAGTGAATCTGATCCTTTAAACCCCATTTTTCCGATAAAAAAGCCGATCAGTAACAACACAACTGCTTCAGCAATACGAAGCGAAATCGAAGGTTTTGTGAGAAATGCCTGGAAGTGTTTCTCAATCTTCAATAAAATTCGTTCTTCACCAAGGAACTTATTCTTTAATTGAAAATGGTAATTATTTAACAGTTCTTTATCAGGCTGTTCTCGTTTATGTTTTTTGATGGCTGAAGAGGTTGTTGCTAAAACATTCAGATATTGTTGGCATTTATCACACCCAGCCAGATGGTGTTCAAACTGTTGTTGTTGATGAGGTGTCATTTCGTTGAAGAAATACCCTACTATCAAATATTTTTGATCACAACTACTCATCGCTCACCTTTAAGTTTTTTCCTTAACTTTAATGTCGCTCGCAACAGATGTCCTCTCACAGTAACTGGATCGCAATCAATAATCTTTGCAATCTCATCCGTACTTTTCTCATGAAAATATTTTAATACGAATGCTGTCTTTTGTTGAGGTGATAACTGATTGACTGTTTGAGCAATTAAATTTTTTAAATCTGAGTTTTCAATCTTTTTATCAATAGCCAGTGCTGAGTCTTCAATGTTGTTTAATTGGTTTTTCTGCTCTTCATCTTGAGGTTGATTCATAAAGAGCGATCGCCGCCGTTTTTTACTCCGTTGAAAATCTATCGAAGCATTTGTCGTAATCTTATAAAGCCAGGTCGAAAAACTCGACTCATCTCTAAAATAAGTTATATTCTGAAATGCTTGAAGAAATGTATTCTGGGCAACATCCTGAGCATCAACATAATTACCGGTTAAATCATACGCCAAAAAGAGAACTTTATTTTGATATTTTTTCACCAACTTTCCGAAAGCATGACGGTCACCCATTTTGGCTTTTTTAACAAGTTTTATATCTGGATCATTCATGTTCTTTTGAATTTTGACGGTTGAAACTTCGTATCCGTTTATATTTTTATTTGATATTTTTTTAGAATTTTAAAATTCCGATACAGTAAAATAGATAAGTTTGCGAAGCTTCAGGATTGGTACAAAACACATAGCGACAATTAAGGGAGTGAGATAAAATACGTTTCTCAGTTAATCTACATAAGTTAATTATTTATAAATTGTAAGAACTAATGAAGATAGCGGACTTCATTACATAAATAATTCCAATGAGAAAAATTTCCAAAGCATTATCTTTTGTTAGTTTAGTTGCTAATGAACTACGTGCTACTCGATGAAAAAACACTTCTAATTTATTATTGGATTCATTTAATAATACTGCACCACCAAGTTGATGCCATTTCTGAAACAAATAATCTAATCGATCTTCCATCCTTGCTTCGGTAAAAAATATCTCAGCTTTTATACCGAATCTGAACGAAAATTGTTCGTACGATTCATAATTTCAACTAATATCTCTTTCTCTTTTTTAATCATTCTAGGTAAGAGAATTTCCAGATCTTCTAAATCTTGTTCACGTAATGCTATTACCTTCAAAGCTACCAGTTCTGGTCTTCCTAAAACATATCATCTAATGTTATCGAATTTATAATCCTACGGAACAAGACGATGATAAAAATCTGAAAGTAAAATTCCAGCAAATCTTTGCTGCGTCATTCAACAAATCGTCAGGTAATTCATGATTTTCTGCAACTGTTTTAACAGCTTTTCTCAGTTCAGATGCTCTGCCCCGCAAAATTAACACATCCACATCACGTGTTGTACGTTAGGCTCCAAAATATAGGATCATTGCAGCACCACCGATTGAAAATTATGTCAATCGACGTTGTTAAGTTATTATCCAGCTCTTGAATAATTTCTATCAATTTATTTTTATCCATCGTATAGTTACTTTCTAATATCTTTTAACAAGTTTTTTATACATACGTTCGGTACGGCTAACGGATGGCGCATCACCTGACACGACGCACTGCGGCCAGACACTCTAAAATTGCAACACCCGCCCGCGGTTTAAATAAACAATGGAAACCCGGTACGCGTTCGCGTTCAGGTGCATACACGGGTTAGGCCGTAACGCCCCTATTGACGTCACTCCAAGTCGGGGCTTTGGGGCGTTGCGGTCCCAGCGCTCTTTACATAATTGTCGAACCACCGGAGCTGTTCCCAGAGCACGTGCTCCACACTCTCCCGGGCCCGGTAGCCGTGGTCCTCGAAGGGCAGCAGCACCAGCCGGGCGGTTCCACCCGAACCGCGCACAGCCTCGAAGAAGACCTCGGACTGGAACGTGAGGGTACCCGGGTTGGAGTCGTCGTCACCGTGGATGATCAGGATCGGCTCATTAACCTGGTCGGCGAAGAAGGTCGGCGAGACCTGGATGTAGACATCCCTCGCCTCGAAGAGGGAACGACGCTCGGACTGGAAGCCGAAAGGCTGGTTGGTCTTGTTGTACGAGCCGCTGCGCGCGATGCCGGCCCGAAACAGGTCGGTGTGCGCCAGGAGGTTGGCCACCATGAGCCCGCCGTGGCTGTGGCCGATGACGCCGATCCGCTCGGGATCGGCCACTCCCATCTCGACGGCCTTGGCTACCGCGGCCTCCGCGTCAGCCACCAGCTGGGGCACGAAGGTGTCGTAGGTAGTCTCGGGATCGCCAAGCATCGGCATGGCGGTCTGGTCGAGCACTGCGTAGCCCCGGAGCAGGAAGTAGAGGTGGGAGGCGCCGTACAGACGCATGAAGCGCTGGGCCGAGCCTGTCACCTGGCCGGCGGTGGTCGCGCCGGAGTACTCCAGGGGATAGGCGTAGAGCACCGTGGGCAGCGGTGTGCCCTCCTCGTAGCCGGGGGGCAGATGCAGGTGGAAGCTGAGAGGAACACCGTCCTCACGCTCGTAACGTACGATGCGCTTCTCGATCTTGCGTAGCTGCGGCGTGGGGTCCTCGAAACGTGTGATCGGTATACGCGTCAGGCTGCGGGTGGCCTCGCCTTCAGCCGCCCCGATTTTTTTGCCGAAGGTGGCCAGATAGTAGTTGGGTACGTCGACGGCGGACTCGGAGCGCAGCACGAAATTCTCTTCGTTACCGGCAAATGCCACGAAGTACTCGTAGCGGTCCGGATCGCAGCGGAACAGACGCTCGGTCTCGCCGGTGTCCAGGTGGCGCAGGTCCAGGAAGGGCCGGTCGCCCTGGTCGGTGGCGCCGCTGCCGCTAAAGTAAACCGCACTTCCCTGCTGGTGCAGAACCAAGCGGCCGTTGGGTAGGACATGATGTACGGGGTACCCTGGCGAAGCATAGCGGTCATCCATGTTGAGATCGAACCACAGGCGTGACGTACCCGTATCCACGTCCAGCAGCCAGGTGTAGAGCCAG
>Ga0209427_10009350_pt1 | contig 10947 bp, 6 predicted proteins | sample DeeMarSWOR136_30_FD_187465 | JGI IMG/M metagenome (GOLD analysis project Ga0209427, IMG submission 187465) | Marine sediment microbial communities from White Oak River estuary, North Carolina - WOR-1-36_30 (SPAdes) (version 2) | ecosystem: Environmental > Aquatic > Marine > Intertidal zone >... | reverse complement strand
CCTGAAATATAGAAGATGTCCTGTGGCATGCTCTGCCCCGCCGATGTATTTGTCCACCGGAAACCACAGGGATGCCTTCTTCTTGGAAAAGGGCTCACATTCGTTTTTCGGGTCCGCATACCTGAAAAGGTACCAGGATGAACATACAAAAGTGTCCATGGTATCGGGATCCCGCTGAGCCTTCCCTTTACATTTGGGGCACTCTACGTCCATGAATTCTTTTACATCTGCCAGAGGCGATCTGCCTTTGGGAAGAAAATCTATGCTTTTCCTGGGAAGCAAGACCGGCAAGTCCTTTTCCGGCACAGGGACGATCCCGCATTTTGAATAGCTTGCCTCCCGGGACGTCCAGGTGTCCTGCTAGGGCTTGAAGGATCCACACAGCCCGGATGGCCTGTACGCCACTGTTGGAGTACTCCAGACCGGTGTAGGTCAGGATCGAGCAGGATCTGGCGGTTCCAATCGCCTTGGCTAAGCGGCGTACCTGCTGCGCTGGAACCCAGGTGATCCCCTCAACCTGCTCGGGAGTGAACTGGCGTATGTATTCCCGCAAGGCTTCGAAGCCATGCGTCCAGTTGGCAACAAAATCCACCACCCAGGCGTATATATAGGTGGAGGTAACAGTTCACACTTCCCAAAGTGTTCTAAGGTTAGAAGGCAAAAAAGATGATTCGAGAAGGGCTCAGTCGATGATCTGTCCAAATTGTCAATACGAAGATAACGACGGCATGCCCTTTTGTCGACAGTGCGGCGTCCTGCTTCATCCTTCTGAGAGTCCCACAGCCTCTCTTCCTCAAGACAGAAATTCCGCACGCGAGCCTCTGACTCCTGGAACAACGTATGCCAACCGGTACCAGGTCATCGAAAAGTTGGGAGAGGGGGGCATGGGCCAGGTCTACAAAGCCTTCGACACAGAACTCAAAGAAATTGTGTGTTTAAAGCTCATCAACTCCAAGATAGCTTCCCAGAAAAAGACCATCGACCGGTTCCGGAATGAAATCAGACTCGCCCGCAGAATATCTCACAGGAATATCTGTCGTGTTTATCACCTCAGCGAAGAGCAAGGGGCTTGCTACATGGTCATGGAGTATGTCCCAGGAAGAGATTTGAAGAGTATGATCAAGATGACCAGAGAACTCAGCCTAGCCACAGCCGTCCGGATCAGCAAGCAGGTGTGCAACGGTTTGAGTGAAGCCCACAGATGCGGAGTTATTCATCGGGATTTGAAGCCCAGTAATATCCTGATCGACAGAGAGGGCCATGTCAGGATCATGGACTTTGGGATCGCCCGTTCCCTCGAAGCCAATGGGATAACGGCCTCAGGAGTGATAGTCGGGACCCCGCAGTATATGTCTCCTGAGCAGGTAGAGACAAACGGTGTTGACCACCGCTCTGACATATATTCTTTGGGAGTCATCCTGTACGAGATGGTCACCGGGAGGCTTCCGTTCGAAGGGGAGACCTCCCTGAGCATTGCTTTAAAGCATAAATCCGAAAAACCTCCCAACCCCCAACGATACAATCCTCAGATTCCTGATGGTTTAAGCCGGGTTATCCTGAAGTGCATGGAGAAGGATAAAGAGAAAAGGTATCAATCTACGGAGGAACTCTGTGCTGATTTAACTGCTGTCGAAGAAGAGATAGGAACAACAGAGATAGAAAATGCCCGGAACGGACTGGCCTTCCAGAAAGAGCCGAAGGTGATATTCAGAAAACGGTGGTTGATGATCGCGGCTCTTTTCATCGCCATGAAAGTTGTCGGAATCACTGTTCCTCAGATGACGAACGAGAAGCCGCTGCTGCTTCCTGAGAACAAGATGCTCGTGGTGCTGCCGTTTGAAAACATGGGCTCTGCTGAGGATGAGTATTTTGTCGATGGGATAACTGATGAGATCACCAGCCGGTTGTCCGCCTTGGATGGGATTGAAGTCATCTCCCGGACCAGCGCAGCCCGGTATAGACAGACAAATAAAACAACCAGGCAGATCGGTGATGAGCTTGGGGTTGAATTTTTTGTCGAGGGAGCCGTTCAATGGGATCGGACAAATGGAGGCAGCGGCCGGGTGCGGGTCACTACCCAACTTGTCCGAGTCTCTGATGATACTCACATCTGGGCCAGTACCTACGACCGCGTCATCGGAGACATCTTCTCAGTCCAGTCGGAGATTGCCGAGGAAGTCGCCAAAAACTTAGACCTCACTGTCCTCGCTCCGGAAAGAAAAGCTTTGTATGCCAAACCAACCACAGATTTGGAGGCTTATGATTGCTACCTCCGGGCTAAAAAGCATGAAAATAAAGGTTGGGCCAATCAGGATTCCCAGGAATTCAACAAGGCCTTGGAGCTGCTCGCCCAAGCGGTCGAAAGAGATCCTGATTTCGCCTTGGCATATATCTCGATGTCTCAAATCTATACAAGGATGTACCATTTCGGAACAGACCGCACTAACGAATGCTTGACAAAGGCGAGGGCAGCCATAGATAAGGCTTTGGAACTCCAGCCTAATCTTCCTGAAGCCAAGATAGCAGAGGCGTTATACTACTACCGGGGCCACCTCGATTACGAACGGGCCTCGGAAATATATAAATCGGTCCTGAAAGCTCGGCCGAATTTATCTCCAGACTTGCTGGGCTACATCCAAAGACGGCAGGGAAAGTGGGAGCAGTGTTTAGCTACCTTAGAAGAAGCCTTCAAGTTCGACCCGCGGTCTCCTCAATTGGCTTATGAAATTGGGCTTACCTACCTGGCCCTGCGAAGATATGATAAAGCTGGGGAATGGTTTGAACAGGCCCTGGCCATCGATCCCAATCGTCTCACGCCTCTCCTCGGGAAAATTACCATCTCTGTCCTTTCGAAGGGAACGACAGAGGAAGCTCGAGCCCAGTTAGAAACTTTGCCAAACCATCCCCTCACAGATTACATGGGGATAACCCTGAGTATGCTTGTCCGGGATTACCAGAGTGTCTTGGATAAGCTTTCCTCCCTGACCTATGATTCTTTCCTTGAACAGCACTTTTATTTTCATAAGGACCTGACCTATGCGGCTGTGTATCGTGCCTTAAGGGACTTCTCGCGGATGGAAGCCCATGCTGAATCGGCCCGTACTCTCTTGGAAAAAATGGTCAATGAAAATTCTGGGGACACGAGATACCGGGCAGCCCTCGGGCTGGCCTATGCTTATTCAGGCCTGAAGGAGGAAGCCATCCAGGAAGGAGAACGGGCGGTCAGCCTCCATTCAGTTGCTAAAGATGCGGCTCAGGGGCCCATTTATGTCCTGAACTTAGCCCGAATATACCTGATTGTGGGCGAGTTTGACAAAGCTCTAAATCAGTTGGAATACCTCCTCTCCATACCAAGTTGCGAATTTCTCTGGCAGCTCGTCTCTGAACCTTTGCTCCGGATCGATCCTCTGTGGGATCCATTACGTGATCAGCCCCGATTCCAGAGTCTGTTAGAACAACAACCGTAAACCAGGAATCTTCCTGCCTTCTGCTCTATCCTTCGTCTGAATAAGGGGAAAGATTTATTGAATTGACACAATCAGGGGTAACCATTATCCTATAAATGCTCGAAGAAGAGGGACGACCTTGACGATCGAATGCCCCAAGTGCCACACAAAAAATCCCCCCAACACAAAGTTCTGCGGTCATTGTGCCACACCCCTTTCCTCTTCTGAAGACATCTACACCATGCCGACAAAGACTATGGATCTTCCCAAAAAGGAGCTGGCTAGAGGGAGCATCTTTGCGGGGCGGTATGAGATCATAGAGGAGCTTGGTGAGGGGGGGATGGGGAAAATCTACAGAGCTGAGGACAGGATGATCAAGGAAGAAGTGGCTCTTAAACTCATCAAACCAGAGATAGCCATGGATAAGAGAACGATCGAGCGGTTCAGCAACGAACTGAGGTATTCCCGGAAAATTACCCATAAGAACGTGTGTAAGATGTATGATCTCGGTGAGGAGAACGGCACGCATTACATCACTATGGAATACATATCGGGTGAGAGCCTGAGCAGTATGATCAGGATGATGGGCCAGATGAGTGCCGGTCAGGCTGTGTTTATTGCCAAACAGGTGTGTGAGGGGCTCTTCGAAGCCCACCGGCTGGGGATAGTTCACCGTGATTTAAAGCCTGGCAACATCATGATAGACCGGCAAGGATATGTCCGGATTATGGACTTCGGAATAGCCCGGTCTCGCGAGGCGAAGGGCATAACAAAAGCGGGCATGATGATCGGCACGCCCGACTACATGTCTCCAGAACAGGTGGAAGGAAAAGAAGCAGACCCCCGTTCGGATATCTATTCTCTCGGTGTTATCCTGTATGAAATGATGACAGGAAGACTTCCTTTTGAAGGAGAAACCTCTTTGAGCGTAGCTCTCAAGCACAAGACCGAAAAACCGCCAGACCCGAGGATGTTCAACACAGAAATACCGGAGGACTTCAGTCGAGTGATCTTGAAGTGCCTGGAGAAGGATCAGGAAAAACGATACCGCACAGCGGCTGAACTTCTTTCGGATTTAGACCTCATAGAAAAAGGGATAACCACGGGCGAGCGAGCTATTCCTCAGCACAAATCTGTAACGACCGCGGTTTTCAAAAGAAAAATAAGCATGATCTGGGTCATGGTGGCAGCGGTTATTGTTTTGGCGGCCCTGGCCATATTGAGCCATCATTATCTGCAGAAAGAGGGTCCACCCTCAATTTTTGAGCCGAAGATGCTGGTGATCTTGCCTTTCGAGAACCTGGGATCTGCCGAGGATGATTATTTTGCCGACGGGCTGACCGAGGAACTCACCAGCCGTCTTTCGGCTGTGCATGGGCTCGGAGTCATCTCCCGGACGAGTTCCAAGCAGTATAAAAACACGACAAAGACGACCAGACAGATCGGCGAGGAATTGGGAGTGGATTACATCCTTGAAGGGACTGTGCGTTGGAACCGGAGTCCTGACGGCCGGGGCCGAGTGCGGGTCACACCCCAGCTTATCCGGGTCTCAGATGATACCCATCTCTGGTCAGAGGTTTATGACCGGTTCATCGAAGATATCTTTTCTGTCCAGTCTGAGATTGCTGAAGAAGTCACCAAGAAGCTGGACATTACCGTGCTGGAGCCTGAACGTCAGGCCTTGATGGATAAGCCAACGGATAACCTCGAGGCTTATGATAATTACCTTCGAGCCTTTGAATACTGGGGAAGAGCCTATCTCCATCAGAGTCTTGAGGAAAGCGAAAGAGCGGTTGCCTCTGCCGAGAGGGCCATCGAGCTCGACCCAGATTTCTTGCTGGCCTATCTTCTTCTGTACGATATTCAAAGTCATATTTATACCGTCGGACTGGACCGCAGTGATGAACGTCTGGCCAAGGCCAAGAATGCCCTGGATGGGGCTGTGGCGCTTGAGCCCGATCTGCCAGAGGTCAAACTGAGATTGGCAAATTACTTGATGAGAACAATCCAGGATTATGATCGCGTCCTCGAAATTTACGAATCCGTCCAGAGAACCCGGCCCAACCTTTCACCGAGTGGAATAGCATATATTCAGCTTCGACTTGGAAGATGGGAGGATGCCCTAGCCAATTATCAAAAGGCATTCAAACTCAATCCTCGTTCTTGGGAAGCGGCCCACTTGTTAGGTCGAATATATGCCTGGATATGGGAATACGACAGATCTGAGAGATGGTTCGAACGGGCTTTGAGCATCCGCCCCGATCTCTATTATTCCAAACTGGGGATCGCTAGGCTCCCGATGCTTTCCGGGAATCTAGAAGAGGCGCGAGCTCGATTGGAAAGATTGCCTCCGCACGTCCTCACGGATTACAACTGGTATCTCCTCGGGATGCTTGAGCGGAATTATCAAGAGGTGTTAGATCGGCTTGCCTCCACTCCTTTTGAGGTTTTTCAAGAATCCCAGTTTTACATTCCGATCGATTTAGCCAGGGCCTCAGTCTACCATGCCATGGGCGAGACTGATCTAGCGAAATCCCGGGCTGAGTCGGCCCGGCTCGAGCTGGAAAGACTGATCAGCGAACGTGGCGAGGATACTAGACTCTACGCTCCCCTGGGTCTCGCTCTAGCCTATCTTGGCCGCAAGCAGGATGCGATTCGGGAGGGCAGACGGGCCGTAAATCTCTATCCTGTCTCGAAGGATGCTTTCGAAGGAGTCCGCTACGTGATGAACTTAGCCCAGATCTACGCTGTAGTCGGTGATCATGAACAAGCTCTTGACCAGTTAGAATATCTCTTTTCTATTCCCTGCGGAAATAACTATTCCATTCCTATCTTGAAGCTGGATCCGGTCTGGGATTCGCTGCGCGCCAATCCCAGGTTTCAGCACCTGATCGAAGAACCCCCTCAGCTAAAAAGAGGACCTGTCGGCTGAGCCTCAATCTCCCCTGAATTTATGCGAGTTCAATCCCTCAACCCATGAAGTCATTTTTTCTGCTTGAGTAGCTTTTGCTCTTTTTCCATCCTGTATTCCGCAGCTTTCCTGGCTTCAAAATAGACGGCAGATAGAACCCGGTGGACATCTTCTCTTGTGCTTCTGTACAGTTTATCTTTTTTTATTTTTTGGAAAATGTCATCCAGTCTGAGTCCAGGTTTGTAATCAGGGAACAGGCTGGAAACGGAAGAGATGATAGAGCAGCATACTTCAGCCCTGATGACTTCTGAAAAACTCAGATCGTAATTTTCAGTCAAATATTTAATATAGTCTTCCAACCAATCGGGGAGAAGAACCTGGAATCTCTTTAACACGTCAACCTCCTGAAACACTATATCATAGCACGAATTTAAGATATAGCAATGATCAGCTTCAAAAAATAAGCATCCTTTCCGTCGTTCCTGCTCCTTCTCGTCATTCCCACTCCCTCCCGTCATTCCCGCGGAGCTTGTCCCCGCGAAAGCGGGGAGCGGGAACCCAGGCTTGTTCCCGCACCTGCCGGAGTTTATACCTGTGGAAACAGGTGCAGGTGCAGGCTCCGGCGGGAAACAAGGAATATAATAGATTCAGATGTCTCTGGATCCCTGCTTACGCAGGGATGACGTGGGAGGCTCTGGATCCCTGCTACCTGCCGCAGCCTGTACCTGCGTGGCCTGTGCCTGTGAAGACAGGTAGCAGGTGCAGGTACAGGCTCCGCAGGGATGACGTGGAATTTGAAATTTTCACTGAAGGACTTATAATGAGTATTCTGATAAGAACAGTTTACTGTTGGATACTCAGGAGATTTTCCCGCTTTCAGTTATGAGTCTCTGGTCGAGCTACAGCCAGATTTGGCTACCGATGAGTCTGAATTTGTTATGAAATATTGTCAAGATTCTTGCCCAAAAGCGATGAAAGGCTTCAGAAAAAATGCTTGAGCAAGGATTTTTCCTGTTGGCTTCTTATCTCGCTGCTGTGGCGGCAACGATTGCTGGCTTTGGGAGCTCTGCTCTGCTGATTCCAGTGGCTTTTATTTTCATGGATATCAAAACCGCTGTTTTCATCGTGGCCACTTTCCACCTGTTCAACAACCTGTTTAAGGTCCGGTTGTTCTGGAAACAGATCAATTTTCAAGTCTTTTTGCTGTTCGGCATTCCCAGTATCCTCTTGGCTTTTACTGGAGCTTTTCTTATTTCGATTTCTCCTGTTGATATCATCAGCAGGGTTTTAGCGGCCTTCCTGATCATCTATGCCATCTACTCTTTCCTCAAACCCAAGTTTTCCTTAAAAAAATCTAAAATCACGGCTGTGATAGGGGGAAGTCTTTCCGGCCTGTTGGCCGGGCTCATCGGGTTAGGAGGAGCTGTCAGAGGGGCTTTTCTGGTGGCTTTTAACTTAGCTAAGGAAACTTATGTGGGGACTTCAGCCATGATTGGAACGGTCATAGATCTCACCCGGATTCCGACCTACATCGTGACCAAATTGGCCCAAGACACCTCGTTCTATATCCTCATCCCGTTCTTGATTGTCAGCGCCTATTTTGGAGTCCGGACAGGTAAGCTTCTTTTGACAAGGATCGACCAGGACACATTCCGAAAGATTGTGGCCGCGGCTTTGCTGCTCGTGGGAATAAAGATATTAATTTAATTGCTAAGGTGTTCTTGGATGAGGTTTTTAAAGGCGAGCCATGTCCGTTACCTGCTTCCCTTGGGGTTCGAGGTTCAGGCCGCACAGAGATTGTAACCTTATTTACTGCATTTACATTAAATGAATTTTCTGGTTGAAATTTTTATCAGGAGATCGAAAAGATGAAGCAATATGATGTCATAGTCATCGGCTCAGGCTCGGGATCGATCATCTCCGAACAGGCCCTGGCCCATGATCTTAAAGTGGCCCTAGTGGATAAAGGGCCATTGGGAGGTACCTGCTTAAACGTAGGCTGTATTCCCTCCAAGCTTCTCATTTTTCCAGCGGATCGTGTCAGGGAAATCCAGGAAGCAGAACGGCTTGGAATCCAAGCAGAAATCAAGGCCATCGATTTTCCCTCTATCATGGAGCGGATGAGGAGCATCATCCAGAAGAATCAGAATCATGTCAGAGAAGGCATCCACAGGACCCCAGGCTTGGATTTTTACGAAGGTACGGGGTGTTTCATCGGTGATTACACGATGGAGGTCAGCGGCGAGAAAATCAGAGGCGAGAAGATTTTTATTGTCTCCGGGGCTCGACCTTTGATCCCCCTGATCAAGGGCATCGAGGACGTTGATTATTTGACCAATGAGACATTATTGGAGCTTCGTGAGAGACCGGAAAGCTTGATTATCGTCGGCGGGGGATACATCGCTGCAGAATTCGCTCATTTCTTCTCGGCCATGGGCACCCGAGTCACGATGCTCCAGAGGGCGGAGAGGTTGGTCAAGGAAGAGGAGCCTGAAATTTCGGAACTTCTGAAGAAAGAGATGGAAAAAAGGATGGACATCCACACCAGCACAGAAGCGCTGGAGGCCGTTAAAGATAGGGAAAGAGTAAAAATTGTCGCTCAAAACAAGGCATCGGACGAGAGGGCGGAATTTGTCGCTGAAAAAATTCTGATTGCGGCCGGAAGAGAGTCCAACGCAGACCTGCTCAAAGTGGAAAACACAGGAGTCGAGACGGATGAGAAAAATTATATCAGGGTCAATGATTATTTTGAGACCAGTAAGAAGAATATCTGGGCCTTGGGAGATGCCATCGGCAAAAAGATGTTCAAACATTCGGCCAATATCGAGGCGACTCTCGTCTGGCAGAACAGCATACATGGGGCGAAAAACAAACTGGATTTCAACCTCGTCCCCCACGCGGTATTCACCTATCCTCAGATCGCATCCGTAGGCCTGAGAGAAGCAGAGGCTAAAGAACGATACAATATATTGGTCGGAGTGGCCAAGTACGATGAAGTGGCCAAGGGCAAGGCCATGAAAGATGAGAAGAACTTTGCCAAGATCATCATCGAGAAAGAAAGCTGGAGGATACTCGGCTTTCATATCATCGGTCCCTATGCTCCTATCCTCATCCAGGAAGTGATTAACGCGATGGCTGTGGGAGGGACGGTGATGCCCATCATCAACGGCCTGCACATCCACCCAGCTCTTCCTGAGTTGGTCCAAACCACGCTTGAGAATCTGCATGAGCCATGAAATCAGTGACTCAGTAACTCGGTAACTCCGTGATTCGGCAAGCTGATGATATCCTTTTCTCTCTTTCTGAATTAATATGTCACGGAGTCACTTAATTCTTTTCTCAAATATCATTCCTGCGAAGCCTGTACCTATGAAACTTGTGCTCGCGCAGGCGGGTAACAGGTAGCATGAATCCAGTGCCCATCCCACGTCATTCCCGTGAAAACGGGAATCCAGTATTATAGAAGGTTTTTTTATTTGAAAAAAAAATTTCATGAGGTTATATTGGGTAAAAATTTTAGATGAAACGGAGCAAGCTGAGGTTCAGTAGGGAAAACAGACCAAGATTTTTCACATCACAAGAATCTTAAGACATCGAAAAAATGAAGATCACAGGTTTTAACAACGAAAAGTATTTAAAGGAGCAGACCTCGGCCATTCTCCAAAGGGTCCGGATGTTCGAGGATAAGCTCTACCTGGAGTTCGGCGGAAAGCTCCTCTTCGATTATCACGCCTCGAGAGTCCTGCCCGGTTTCGATCCCAACGTAAAAATGCGGCTCCTTCAGCAACTTAAGGACAAAGCGGACATCTTGCTCTGTATCTATGCCGGGGACATAGAGAGGAAAAAAATCCGGGCTGATTTTGGCATTACCTACGACGTGGATGCCCTGAAGCTCATCGATGATTTGAGAGAATGGGGCTTGGATGTTATGGCCGTTATCATCACCCGCTTCGATAACCAGCCTGCCGCACAAATCTTCATGAACAGACTTGAACGAAGCGGCCTTAAGGTCTTTACCCATAGCTACACCAAAGGCTATCCAACCGATATTGATCTTATCGTCAGCGACGAGGGATACGGGGCCAACGAATATATCGAGACCGAAAAACCACTGGTCATTGTCACCGGGCCCGGTCCAGGAAGCGGAAAACTGGCAACCTGTCTGTCTCAGATGTACCATGATTACAAACGGGGCATTCTATCTGGATTTGCCAAGTTTGAGACCTTCCCTATTTGGGATCTGCCCCTGAAGCATCCGATAAACGTGGCTTACGAAGCAGCCACAGCAGATATTGGCGATTTCAACCTCATCGATCCCTTCCATCTTGAAGCGTATAACCAACCAGCGGTCAATTACAACCGTGATGTGGAGATATTCCCAGTCTTGAAACGGATTCTGGAAAAACTGACAGGAACCAAATCTCTGTATCAGTCGCCCACGGACATGGGAGTCAATCGAGCCAGCTGTGGTATCGTCAGCGACAAAAAAGTCCGTGAAGCAGCCCAACAAGAAGTGATTCGCCGGTTTTTTCGTTACAGTTGTGAATATGTCATGGGTTTAGTCGACCGGGATGCTGTCAGAAGAGTAGA
>Ga0209427_10009349_pt1 | contig 10947 bp, 10 predicted proteins | sample DeeMarSWOR136_30_FD_187465 | JGI IMG/M metagenome (GOLD analysis project Ga0209427, IMG submission 187465) | Marine sediment microbial communities from White Oak River estuary, North Carolina - WOR-1-36_30 (SPAdes) (version 2) | ecosystem: Environmental > Aquatic > Marine > Intertidal zone >... | reverse complement strand
ATAAAACGCTTTGCATATATTTTTTCATAATACCTTCTTGATAAGTAAATATTTCGTTATCGGCATTCTCGAGAATAATTAATGAGCTCTTTAAATTCTCCCGATGTTGTTGTTCTTTTTCTATTATCTTAATCATGTTAGTTATGATCTCTTTACTAAAACTATCTCCAAAAACTTTTAAAAATTTTGTAAGCCACTTTTCAATCTGTAAACTAATATATTCATCAGTAAACTGAAACGCCTCACGTAATTTTATAGGAATTTGAGATATTAAAATTTTATTTCCCATGAATTCCAGTTTTATCTGCAAATTTTTTATTGATTCGAGATAATTTTTTATCAATTCTGATATATTATATCGTTTTTTTGATTTGTTATAATTATACTGAATGTAATTAAACTGATCTCTTAAAGAAACTTTTATTATATCTGCAAGTAAGCACAATTCTCTTTGAATTTTTGTTAAAAGCTCTAAATTAGATTTACTATTTTCAATATCTTTTAGTGCTTTCAGGATTGTATTCATTGGCGAAAGTTCGTTTCCTTCGTCTATTATTGCATCTATTGACATTTTAGGGGTTTTAAACCTTATTCGGTTATTAATATCTGAAAAAAATTGCTCTTTGCTATATGAATCCTTGTTTATCTGGAGAGAACTTGGAATAAAGAGATAAGTAGCAAGGAGATATGATGTTTTCTTTTTTTCTGTTATTTCTAAAGTATAATCTATTTTTGATTCAAAATTATATAGATCATGACGCTCAATTGACGATTCTTTCCAATCACTAGCTTTTTCATCATCAATGGCTTTTAAAATCGTCAATCTATCTACGCTTTAGTGTTTATTATATTAAAAAATAAAATAGAGTAACATTCTTCATTTTCTTGTGAAATAAGAAAGAATACAAGGCTAAAAATTTATCTTTTTCTTTTAATTGAAATTTCATTCATAAAAAATCCCGATTCGATTATACAACTCTTTTCTGTATCAAGATTTGTAGAAATTTCAAATGGATAATAATATTTTATTTCTTTATGGTAATCCAAAAGCCTTTTTCTAGTCAAATATATGGAATACTCTGAAATATCACAACCAATCCATTTCCGTTTTAATTTTTCAGCCGTTAATAGAGTTGTTCCGGAACCACAGAAAAAGTCAGCAATAATATCTTCTTCATTACTTCCAATTTTTATAATACGTTCCAACAATTCATGATGTTTCTGTGTTGGCCAGCCAGTCCAATCTTTTGAAGCAGGTTGCATACAAGGTATTTTCCAAACATCATCCAATTTTTTATCTTTCACTATTCGATATTTAACATGTCCATTTTTATTCTTTACATTCTTTAGTACACCTTCTACATTTACTCTCATCAATTGTCTTTTTGGCTTTTTGCGAGGTATTCTTAATTCATTAAAAGTGTACTTACTTGATTTAGAATAGACTAAAATCGTATCATGGGCTCTTGGAAGATTTTTTTTCCCTGCTGAGTATTTATTATAATAATACCAAATAATATTATTAATAAAATTATTTTCACCGAAAATTTCATCTAAAATTAACCTTATATAATGATTTGCATGCCAATCAGTATGAATAAAAATTAATCCCGTATTTGAGAGCAAATTTTTAAATACCTTTATCCTATCATAAAGCATTTGTAAATAAGAATCTAAATCTTTGTTCCAATCATCATAATATGCAATTGAATCATAAATCTTGTTTTTTTCCTCAACTTTTATTTGATAATTAACTCCCGTGAAGAATGGGGGATCAATGTATATTAAATCTATTTTATTTTTAAAATCATTTATTAAATAATTTGAAACATCAATGTTATCCCCCCAAAACAGCTTATTCACCCAGCTATCAGATGTTTGAGATTTTTCTAATTCTTGATTTACTTTAAATGAACATCTTTCAAAGATTTTAAAATAATTGATATTATCTTTTTTAAGATCTTTTGGTTCTGAATCTTTTTTGGTGTTCCAAATTAATTTAACCATTTGAATAAGAAAAAGAATTTAATTTACTAAATTTCTTTATTTCCTAAAAGAGCATCAAACTCCCTATCACTCAGAAAACCCTTAGTAATCATAACGTTTTTAATACTTTCGATGAGTTGTGGTGCTCCTTCTGCTTCGGCTATTTGTTCTTCTAATAATATTATTTTTTGGTTAAGTGCTTCAATTTCTGTTTCTTTGACTTCATTTTCCTCTTTAAGACTTTCAATTTCTAGTAATTTATCTGATATTGATGTTTGTAATTCATTTTTTAGACCTTCACTTTCATTATCTTTTTGTTGAATTTTTTCCTTAAATACTTCAATCTCGTCTTTTAAGTTAGCTGTTACATTATTCGTTTCTTTTTCCATAGCTTCAATTTTAACAGATGCTTCTTTTAATTTATTTTCCAATTCTTTAATTATAGATTTAGATTCGGATAATTTTTTTTCTACTTCTAATTTCCCAGTTTTCAATTTATTTATCTCAGCATCAGCATATAGTTTCTCCTCTTTAATTCTTTCAAAATTTTTCAACCCCTCATTTGTATTTTCTAGTTTTTTCTTAGTGTCGGATAAAGCATCTTTAGCTGTTTTAAGCTCCGTTGATGTTTTTTCTAAATCCTTTACATTTTGAGTTATTTGTTTTTCCAAATTATTAATTTTAGATCTGAGATCTAACAAAACCTTTCCCTCTACTGATAGCTTCTTTTCAGGTTTTTCTTCTGCTTTAGCCCAATCGATTGAAATTCTTTTCACCTTTTCTTTTTTATATTTAAATTATATTTTTTAATCATATTAATTTTATTTTGCCTATATTTATTCTTTTAAAGTTGATTATTTATAAATTATTTGATAATAAATAAATCATCATAGTAGAAGTATATCCGATTATTGTTTTTTTGAGAAAATTTAAAGTTACGATAATTTTTTATAAAAATTAATTATTTCAGTTTAAAAAAATAATGAATTTTAAAAACAACAAAAGGTTTAATTTTAAATTAAATGGCAAAAATATTAATTGGAACAGCAGGGTTTTTTTATAAGGATTGGATTGGTTCCTTTTATCCAAAAAAAATACAAAATACCCACTATCTAGAATACTTTTCTAAATTCTTTAATTTAGTTGAAATAAATTCAACATTTTATAGTTTGCCTTCTAAAGATATAGTAAATAATTGGAATAATCATGTCCCAGAAAATTTTCGTTTTATAGTCAAAGTTTGGCAAAAGATCTCTCATAATTTGGATGATCAAAATATAGATTCGAATATTATCGAATTCTTTTCAAGAATAAAAAAATTAAATTATAAGATTATTCAATTCTTATTACAATTTCCTCCTTGGTTTAAATATTCAGAGACTCATTTAGAAAAATTGGTAGTACTCCTAAAAAAAGTCCCTTCAGAGTATAAATACATTATTGAATTACGGGATAATTCCTGGTTTGATTCTGAAATTCTTTCCAAATTTATTGATGGTCAAAAATTGATACTTGGAACAACATATATGCCTGGAATTATTCCTTATTATATGCCCTTTCAAAACTATTATTATATTAGGATGATTGGAGATAGAGAGTTAAGTGTCTTTAATCGAATTCAAAGGGATCAGGCTACTGATTTAAATCATCTTTATAATAAAGTCCAAGAATTAATAAAAACTTCTGTTATTAATGAAATTTTCATTATAGTGAATAATCACTTCCAAGGTTTTGCTCCTGAATCAGTTAATATATTAAAAAAGAAATTTGGACTATCTTATCATAGTTTTAGTAATCAAACAAAATTAAGTGATTTCATCCCTTAATCAATACTCCTTCAAGAAATTCTTAATTTTGATTAACAAAATTTTAAATATTTCTTATTTAACTATAATTTTATGGAAATCATCGATAATTTAAAGAAACTATTTAAGAAAGAGAACTGGAGATTAAGTGTTCTTGTCTTATGGCTTCTTATTGGGGTTAGTATAATTCAATTTCTTCCAATAATAGGTATAATTATTTTTTTACCTTACCTTACATTTTTGATGTTTCTATTTTTACTTTCAATAGCTACTAAAAAAGATATTCTAAAATATCCAACATGGAAAATAGTTTTACTATTAATAGCATCCTTACCTCTCTTATTATTACTTGCAATTATTCTAATCGTTTTATTCGCTTTTTCGATAATATCGTACTTTTTCTTTACTTCTTGGTTTATTTTATATGCATGTTATTTAACAGGGATTGGTATCGACAAAAAATTGTACCAATATCCAAAATCAAGACCCTTTATAAGAGCTATCATATTTTTTGGGGGTATAGTTGGTTCTATTTTATTATTATATTTATTCATAATTGGTCCAACATTATTTGATTTTTCTATGATCTCAACACTAGAAGTTCCTCTCTTTCTGAACCTTGCTTATATAATAGTAGGATGTGTGATTATTGGCCTGGCAATTTTTGGCATAGTTCTTATGTTTAAAAATGTTTTTAATGCTTGGTTGGGTACATTCTTTATTCTTGTTGCTGGTTATACATTATTTCTTGTCGTGAAGATATATTTAGGTTTTAATGAGGATGCAACTAATACATCTCAACCATGGACCATTATTGGTATGTTAATAATTGATTTAGCAATTATACTTTATTCTCTAAGTACTCTTCTTGGAAAAAACGCTGAATTTCTAGCAAAAAGATTTAAACGAATGGGAATAGATACAGCAATAATTTGGTTAATTTTTTCGAAAGTTGCATATGAATTTATTCATCACTTTCCTTATACTATATTTGAAGCAATAAATATTCCGTGGATCCAGGCTTTTAGTGCTTTAAATAATGATATTATAAATCTTGCTAAAAATATAGCAGTTCTGGCTTTTTTCATAGTTCTTTTACTAGTAATAGGAATCTATGAGATTAGAAAATATACTAGAAAACAGAAAGATTTGAAAAAAGAGGTCCATTATGAAGGGAGAGAACTTGTTTTAACAAAACATTTAATTGAAGTACCAAAACCTATTACTGAAGAATCTCTAACTACTGGAGAAGAACCTCATCCTACCACAGAAGAATCTGAAATAACAGAAAGAAAAGGTACAATAACATATCAAGAAGAAGATATGGATAACCTAAATAGTAAGAATATAAATTTGGATTAAATATTAAATAATTTAATCTCTTTATTATTTTACCAAACTCTTTTTTTATTTGCAATAGGACTTCAATATAAATTAAAAATTTCTCATAGATTAATTGTTTAATAATTAGTTTTATTAATCAATATTTCAAAAAATGTCATACTTAATCTAAATCGTGTTAAACATGGTTAATTTTGAAATTAGTTCAGAAGAAATCTTTCTAAAGAAATTTGAAAAATTATCTTTAAAGATTGAACAGTTAACGGAAGAAATTTCAATGATGAAAACTAAATTAGACAAAAATTATAAACTTAATAGAACTTTCGGATTGAAAACAATAAGAAATTCAGAACCATTAGACTTTGCAAAAGATGTTATGGGTATTGGAAGTCCTACTAAGAGATATCTACTCTCCTTAAGAGCAATAACTGAAGTATGGAAAGGACGGAAGAACGATATTTTGATAACAATAAGACAACAAGAAAAAGAAACCCATATGGATCTCAAAGCTCTTGGGATTAGAGTTCCAATCAATGATATTAAGAATATTCGAGTTTTAGCTAAACAAATTCTCTCATTATTATATATCTCATGTGATTTAAGTGGATTGGCAATCAATGAGATTTTGAGAGAAATACTAACAGAAATAAATGAAAATGGCCATAAAATGATTCAAGAAATTAAACAAAAAATGGTATTCTAAGAACTCGTTGAATAAAGTTATAATTTCATAAGCTAGGTTTTAAACTTGATGACCGAAAATTTAAACATCTAAAATCGTGAAACTTAAATTTCAAGAACAAAAAATTTATTCTCTTAATTCTTTAGATATAGAGCTTTAAAAACCAAAAATAATATATTTAGCTCAATTTAAATGATTAATGATTAGAAATTAAATTAATAAAATACAAGAGTTAGAAAAAATGGAGTATAAAGAAATAATTTTTGAAAAGAAAGATAAAATTGCCCATATAACAATAAATCGCCCTCAACGTTATAATGCGTGCAATTTACGCGCAGTACATGAATTAATTGATGCATTTGATCAATGTTGGGATAATAAAATTGGCGTTGTTGTTTTTACAGGAATAGGAGAAAAAGCTTTTTGTACTGGTGGTGATCAAAGTACCCGAGAAGTAGGGGGTTACGCAGGAGAGTATATATTGCCTTTAGAAGTTGGTTGGCAACGAGTCACTCTTCTAATACGTACTTTACCTAAACCTGTAATTGCTAGAGTAAATGGTTATGCAATTGGAGGTGGTCATGTATGGCATGTTAATTGTGATCTAAGCATTGCAGCGGAACATGCACAATTTGGACAAGCAGGACCTCGCGTTGGTTCATTTGATCCAGGATATGGAACGGGAGATTTAATGCGTGCCGTAGGTGTGAAACGTGCTAAAGAAATATGGTATTTATGTCGTAGATACACAGCAAAAGAGGCATTACAAATGGGACTTGTAAACACTGTTGTCCCATATGAGAAATTAGATAAAGAAGTAGATCAATGGTGTCAAGAATTATTAGAAAAGAGTCCTACAGCCCTTAAAATGTTGAAATATGCATTTTTAGCCGAAACTGATGGAGTAACAGGTATTACACAATTAGGGGTTGGAGGATTATCTATGTATTATGGAACCGAAGAAGCAATTGAAGGAAAGAATGCATTTATTGAAAAACGAAAACCTGATTTTAATCAATATCGAGATTAACAACTTTTTCTAAAAAAAAAATTAATTTATTTTTTTACTAAGACTAATTTATCTTTTTCAAGAATTATCTTATCTTTGTTTAGAGGACTAAAATTGTATGTAATTTTCATCAGATTTACAATAAGATTCCCTAAATAACTTAGTTTCAAGGTATTAAACAAATCGTTAATCATTTGTAAGTCTTCTGGAATTGAAACACCAAAAAATGGATTTAAGAATAAATAAAGTGTTGCTCCTATTATAATACCTATTAAGATACTTATAGTACTATTAAAAGGGAATATTAACAAAATGATAAAAAGTATGATTAAATTTGGTATTAACCTATAGATTCTAAATTTATAATTGATTTCAAGCCTCTTTCTAAGTTGAATTAAAATATATGGTAATAGAAATAAAGCAGAAATCAACATTACAATTCCAATGCCTAATATTCCAAAAAAGAAAAGAAAAATAGGAGATGTTCCAATAATTATACATAATGTGATCCCAAAACCTTTTGCTGCTATAGAGGCGTTTCCAGATCCTATTAAAGCATTACCAAATAAAGTAGAATAACCATAAATAAATTGTCCTGTAATAATTAGGATAAATAAAATTCGAGCCATAAGAAAAGCCTCATCATTGAAAATTGCTCCCTCCATAAAAAGATCTCGATGTAGATAAAATAATAATTCACCTGATAACGCAATCATCGCCGTTAAAAATCCTAAAGCTAAAATGCTAGCGATTCTTGTAGACGCGTTAATCGATTCTTCTACTGTTGCATGTAATCCTCTAGCAGAAGCTTCAGCAATTTCAATATTTAAAGGAGCGGAATAGTAAAGGATTACTGCTTTTACTGCTCCATATGTCATTAAAACAGTTAATAAGCTCACCGCAAATAGTTGATAAGATGCATCAGTGAAAATAGCTAAATAAAAAGCAGCACAGAAAAATAGAATATCTTCAAAAAACTTTGAATTTTGTATGTTAGTTATCATAGAATATGTAGAATTTTTTAAGTATAACAGAATTTGGTAATCTTCAATTAAACCTCTGATTTCTGGAGAAGCTCTCTTTCTTATATTACGTGTTCTTAAACTTGCAGTAAATATATCTTTAATTGAATAAGGAGCTAACTTATAGAAGAAATAAATAAAAAGAAATAATGTTGAAATATTGAAAAAAGGGTAAAAAGCGAACCCCAACGGATCAAGCTTAAACACAATAAAAATATACCCTGAGATTAATAGAGAAATGCCTCCAAATATTGAAAGGAATGCAATGATATCATATCTATTTTTAATTTCTAATCCAATTTGAAAAACAAATATACTGTATATTAATATGCAAGAGAAACCAGAAGCAAAAATACACTCTCTTAACAAATTATTTGTCAAGAGAACTCCAAAAATAAAAGGTGTAAGTATCATTGCTATTCCTATAAATAAGCCTATTAAAAACAGCAATTTTGAGTAAGTAGAAGCTTTTAAACGTCCAAATTCTTCATTTACAACGAAAGCTGCTTTAATTTCAGCTATAAAATATCGAGATGTTCCAATTCCTATTAGGCTTACAATACCATTTAAAGCTGTTGTTAACCCAAAATAATTTAAACCGTCCCAACCTGTAGCTAATATTACAAAAACCCAAATACAAGTCGCATAAATTAAAGAAAAGAACATATAGAGAGATCCAGAAGTGATTGCCCGGGAGCTACCCTCTTGTTCAAAAAATTTCCGATCTCTTTTAAAATCAATTTGAAGTTTTCTTTTTTCTGGTGAATGTTCCATAAATCGCGAGCGTTCTCAAAACTAATTATAGATATTGAATTAAAGAGTCATAAAAAAGTTTTAGTAATAAAAAAATTAAAAGGAAAATATTGAGCTAAAACTGTTTATTTATTGAATAATAATAATTTTTTTTTAAATGATTGTTATATTTAGTATATTCATTAACAAAATATATGGCCTGTTAAAATGAGTAAAGAACAAGTAATGTGTGAAAATTGTGGAGAAAATACATCAGGAGAAATTTACGAATGCATCGATTGCTTTAATCCTTTATGCGATGAGTGCGCTAACATTTGTAAAAAATGCGGAGAATACCTATGTGATGGTTGTTATCATGATCATAAAAAGAACTGTAATAAATGAAGGGAACGTATATCTTAGTTGTATTTCTACGAGGAAATATTGAACTTTTTATTGGTGCTTTAGGTAAAATTGAATTTAAAAAAGGATTTTACTTATATATTGGTTCAGCAATGGGAAATTCTGGTGCAGGAACACTTATTAATAGAGTTAATAGACACATATCTCCCTCCGAAAATAAAAAAATACATTGGCACATCGATTACTTACTTAATAGCAAATTAACTTCAGTTTATTGCATATATCTAATTCCTTCTCTTCAGAATCTGGAGTGTCTAATAGCAAATGAAGTGTTAAACATATCAGATGGTCATATTAAGAAATTTGGATCATCAGATTGTCATTGTGAATCCCACTTATTCTATTTTAAAGATTTTACACAATTAAAACAATTATTCCAATAATTAAAACTATAACTATTATTATTTCTGATATTACTGCTTTTTTTTTATAAATCCAATTTGGGAGCCAAAAGAGAGTTTTTTCTCTGATTTTATCTACAAACCTATGGAAAAAGTTGTTATGATGGTAGTCAATTTTTCCATTTATATTTCTTCTTTTTTGAATTCTTCTTACTATTGTCCAGTCCCAAATATCTGGTAAATTAGCAAATAAGATTCCTAAATAATAAGAATAAAAGAGAATTATTGCAATATAACCACAAACGCGTACGATAATATTCCAAGAAACCCAGAACTTATCATCCCAATGTGGTTCAGGAGTATGATATGTAATTTTTGAAAATGCATCAATTATAAAATGGGATAAAAAGGCAATGATTAAGGTAAATAAAATGCTAAAAGGAAAAGTAAAAAATATAAAACATAAAATTTGAATGAGTACACCAATTAAAACGTGAGTAATTAAATTCATAATCTTTTCAGGTAAAACACTTATGACATTTTCAAAATATGATAGTTAAAAAAATCCTTAAGTTTAGAAATAATTTTTTATTAATACATATTATTTAGCACATAAAATTTTGAAATTAAATAAAAAAATAATATTATAGAGGAAAAAATTATTATGGGAATGTTAGATGGTAAGGTAGCAATAATTACTGGTGCTGGTAGAGGCTTAGGGCGTGAAGAAGCTTTATTATTTGCTAAAGAAGGATGTAACTTAGTCCTAAACGATTTAGGTGCGGGATTTGATGGCAGTGGGGCTGAAACTAAGGTTGCTGATCAAATAGCAGAAGAATGTCGTAAATTAGGAGTTAAAGTTGTTGGAAATTATGATTCAGTAACCGATTTTAATAAAGCTAAAGCTATGATTGATCAAGCAATATCAGAATTTGGTAAATTAGATATTTTAGTCAATAATGCAGGTATTCTGCGAGATAGAATGATTTTTAATATGTCCGAAGCAGAATTTGATGATGTGATTGCAGTTCATATGAAGGGAACCTTTAACATGACTCGTCATGTTGCTGCTTATTTTAGAGAGAAAGGAAAAGATGATGAAAGCTTAGGTGTGTTTGGAAGAATAATTAACACCGCTTCTGATGCGGGTTTATTAGGAAACGCAGGTCAATCAAACTATGGTGCTGCGAAAGCAGGTATTGCAGCTTTCACAAATATAGTCGCTATGGAACTAAGAAAATATGCAACAGTAAATTGTATTGTACCAGTAGCTAGAACAAGACTCACAACAGATGCCACACCAAAAATGGCTGGTGTTATGAGTAAATTAGATGAAAAAGGTTTTGATGTTTTTCATCCTATTAATGTTCCACCAATGGTTGTGTTTTTAGCTTCAGATGAAGCAGAAAAAATTACTGGAGAAGTTTTTAGGGTAGTAGGAGATCATGTTTTTTCATTAAATGGATGGACTACCTACAAGCAAATAGATAATAATGGAAAACGATTCACACCTCAAATTTTAGCTGAACGCGTAAGAAAGGAATTATTAAAAGGTAAACCAAGAAAAGAAACTTTGATGGATTCAATTGGCTCTTTAATAAAAATG
>Ga0209427_10009348_pt1 | contig 10947 bp, 10 predicted proteins | sample DeeMarSWOR136_30_FD_187465 | JGI IMG/M metagenome (GOLD analysis project Ga0209427, IMG submission 187465) | Marine sediment microbial communities from White Oak River estuary, North Carolina - WOR-1-36_30 (SPAdes) (version 2) | ecosystem: Environmental > Aquatic > Marine > Intertidal zone >... | reverse complement strand
TTTTTGTCCACCTTTATTCTTAATAGCACCTGCAACTCCACCCCCCATTATTAATTGAGCATTTGCAGCATTAACAATAACATCAGTAGATAAATCAGTAATGTCTCCATGAACTAACTTAATTTTCGAATCCTTTATCTTTAATTCTTTCATTTATACCATTTTTTTCAAATTCTAAAAAAATTTATGATAAAAAAATAGTTTTATTTATTATTATTCTTTACTTTTTTTAAAAATCTCATCTAATTTGGCACGATCCTCATCACTCATTTTACTCATGGCTTCTAGATTTTGTCTCATCAAGTCCATCATAACTTTCTGTGATATTATTTGATTTAAAACAGGTAAGGCAATTCTCATTCGTGTCAATTCATAATGCATCATTTTCGCTGTCTCTCTCATTTCTTTTAAATCTTCTTTTGTCATTCCTTCTTCTCCGACACCTGGACAATCAGCATCTACAACAATAAAATTCTTCCCATCATATTCTAAAGGATATGTTCGGCAACTTAAAGGACGATTATCATATACAAGACATTTCTTGTCATCTTTATTATATAAAGGACATTTTACATCCAATAATTCCTCTATAGGAACAATTCCAAGAGGATCACGAGGTGTTTCTGTTTCTTTTTCACCCTCTTCAGAAGGAGGTGCCAAAGGTTTTAGAATTAAATCAACTCCTCCATCAGGTTTATTGTAGATATCTATATAGGGCATAAAGTTAGCCAAAATACCATTTCTAGCCCATAATTCTAAATCCCAAAATGTTAAAGGGATAGGGCCTCTAGCAGAGCAACAATTATCACAGCGCGTACACTTAAAGGTGAATTTAGCTTTAGGTTTTTCAGTACTTTCTTCTTTTTCATCCTTACTTTCTTTTTCTGATGTTTCTTCATCTTGTTTTTCTTGGTTATCTTCTGGCATTTTACATCTTTTTTTTATTATTCAGTTAAATATTGAGATGCTCTTTAAGTATGAAAAATAAGAATACCTCTTTGAAAAATTTTTTTCTTTAAGTAAATAAAAATTAATAATTTTAGCAAATCAATTTAGAAAAACGAGTAAATCTTGAATTTTTTTAAAATGAATAATAAATAAAAATAAATTAGAATAAAATTTCCTCTTCCTAATAATAATTTTTATCAATCAATTACTTGATTTCTTACGAAAAACATCATGGAGCAAATAATTATAAAGAAAATCATTATCTGGTTAATGCTTACCTTAAATTTATTATTCGCGTTTGTTATTGGTCTAACAATTCCTCTATTAGAATCTCAGAGTTATTACAACTTAGGATTTATCATGATTCCATTACTGGTAATCCTTAACTATATAATTTTGGATAGGTTTCACTATTATCTTAAAAATTTGAATCAAAAAAAGGGTAATTCCATTGTTAAAGATTAAAAAATTGAAAAAAATAAAAAAACCGATAATAGAATTCAATAATAAAAAATACATTTTTTCAATTAGATCAATAATCTTATTTGCTATTGGAGCCCCTCTTTCAGCTTATCTGATCTATCTATTTTTTGATATGAAGATTAATTATTGGCTTCATGAAATAGTAGTAAAACAAACGGTTTACCTTTTAAACCTATTTTTTAATATGAGTGCGGAAGCTGAATTTGCACCAAGTGGAAAATATCATTGGAAATTTAATATTCCAGGGAGAGGATCTATATATTTCGAAACATTTTGCACTGGAGTCCAAGCAATCGTTATTTTTGTTGGGATAATAGTATTTACACCCCATAGCCAAAATAAAGAGACAAGTGAAGATATAATATGGAGGAAAACCAAAGCTCTAATTATTTCGTCTGTTATCTTTTATGTTGTTAATATTATCAGAATGTTAATTCAAATTGATTTATATTATCTTGGATATGCCTGGGAAGATATACACTTTTCAATAAGTGCTGCAAGCTCTTTTATCGCAGCGATAATAGTCCTATTGATGCATAAATGGATTCCAGAGTTTATAATCTCAATAATCTATATAGGTACACTCATAAGTGAACCAATAAAACAGAAAAGAAAAGAAAAAGTAAAAGAATCGGTGGAAAAAACTCATAAAATCGAATTAAATATAATGAGAAAAGTTTTAAGAATGGATAAAAAAAATTTTGAAGAGGATATTAACAGTTGGTCGGAAAAGTTTGGATATATTATTCAAGCTGATTATTTAATTATACCTGAAAAAAGGATTAGTGGATTTATAAAATTATTGATGCAAGATAAGCCTTTTTATAGAGATCAAGAAGAAAAGGAAATAACTAAATAATGATATCTTTTTATTATTAATTATTAAGAAAAAACATATTACCAAATTATGTTAAATTTTGAAATTGAACAGAAGAAGATTCAAATTGGGAATGTTATAATGGGTGGTCAGCCTGGAGAAAATTCAATTGTAATGATCGCCACTGTTTTTTATGCTAATCATCCAGCGTTGTTGAATGAAAAGACAGGTGAATTTAAAAAAGAATTAATTGAGAAGGAATTAAACGATTTTGTGGAAGTTATTGAAGATACACAAATGCAAGGAATAATTGATGTTGTTGGAGCTTACTCAGAAGCATTGATAAAGGAATGTGAATATATTGCAGATTTAGTGGAATATCCTTTCCTTGTTGATGGCTTGAATGATTCTTCTCGTATCCCAGCTATGGAAGGATTGAAAGAAATTGGTTTATTAGATAGAGCTATATTGAATAGTATTGATGATAATACAAGTGAAAAGAATTTGGAAAAAATAAAAGAAATTGGAGTTAAAAATGCTGTTCTACTAACTTTTGGGAATAAATACATCTTTCCTCAACAAAAATTAAGTTTATTGAAAGAAAAGTTAATTCCTAATGCTCAAAAAGCCAATATTGAAAATTATATAATCGACACAGCAGTACTAGATTTACCATCTATTTCAATTAATTTTGAAACAACAAGATTAGTTAAAAAAGAATTAGGACTGCCGTGTGGATTTGCTCCTGCTAATGCAATATATGGTTGGAATTATGTTAAGAAATATAGCGACAGTTCTAGATGTGGCGCAATTGCGTCTCTCATGACATACTGTGCTGATGCTGCAAGTGATTTTATATTATTTGGTCCAATTAAATTTGCTAAATGCATAGTCCCTTCAATTGCTTTAATTTCTGGAGTTAATGCTTATTATCGCAGAAGAGTATTAAGAAAAGAAATATCAGAACGTAATCCTCTAAAAGTCATATTTTAAAAAATAGAACCGTTAAGAAATATATCGCAAAAGTAAATCTTTTGTTAGGTCTAAAAACTTTGATAATTTAGCATGAATCATTGATTTTTTATTCTCATCGTCTATTAGAAACAGAATGAACATATAATCATCCCCTATCTGAATTCTTTTAAAAAGAATAATAGAATCAGCAACTTTAAAAATAGCCTCATCTTGTTTTAGTGCTTTGAATCTTACAAAAATCTTGAAAATAATTGCAAATTGAGGTGCGGAAATCTCGAAGGCGTTTATCAATTCTTCTGAATCAGCGATCTTAGTTAGTTTAATCGCTTCTGGAGAATAAAAATCAGCTAAAACTAATCCATCAATACTCAATAATAATGTTAAATAAGTAGCTGTTTCTTCAGAAAAATTATGAAGGTTATGATTTATTATATCTCTATTTGGACTTAATTTAGCAATACCTGAAGAAAAAGCTCTTAAGATTGTATAAATCTGGAAAATACTAGTGATATATATCTCAAGTGAGATTTCAGAAGATATTTCTGATAATCTTCTTCTAATTATTTCGATATTTGCTTTAATTTCGGGAGTATCTAAAATATCTGGATCTCCTTTTGATAAAATGTATATTATTGGAGTATTCTGATTAAATTTTTTTAAAACTTGCTTTAAATTAAGAAGATATTCAATACTTTCTTCGAATCTCTGTTGACTTTTTATATCAATAAAATAAAATAATAAATCTGCTTCATATAAATAAATTTCTGCTCTACTAATATACTTTTTTCGGAAAATTAATTGACCTCCTAGATCCCATAAGAATATTGTAGCTCCTAGAGCCTCAATTGACTTTATACTTGCTCCTGAAGTTGGTTTTAACCCAATTAATTTACTATATTTACGATCTACCGATAATAAAAAGCTAGTTTTACCACTATCATCTAACCCAGCAAATAAAATCTTCATTTTACGATGTGTGGTAATAGGTGTTGATGGACTGATTTCAATTTCAATTAATTTCTTCAATAGTTCATGAAAATTGTTTTTTATTTCTTCTTGTTGCGGATAACTTCCTGATAATTTTTTATCAAAATTATCAAAGAATTCGATAATTACGGGTTTTATTCTATTTATATTATTATATAAAAAGCTCCGGCTATTTTCAAGTACTAAAATAGAGAATGCTGTTGCTATAGGAGAATTTGAAGATCTATTTATAATATAATGAAAAAATGTAAGTGAAGTAACTTTAAAATCTGGATATGGCAAAATAGCAAAATACTGTAATTTTTCATTTTCTTCTCGTGTAGATTGAATTTTATCACTAATAAATAAACTTAAGTTTTTTATTGAGATCTGGGTAACGTCTCGGGTTGTTAAATAGAGATGTTGATCTTTATATCTTTTTCCACCAATTTCTTTGAATTCTTTTTCAGTAAGAAAATTTGGAAACACATATAATGGTTGAGGTCCGAGTTCTCCATACACACTAAAAACTAAGCCTTTAATAATAGAAGATGCTAGCAATTTTTCCATGATACATAAAAATTATTTTATTTATTTTATATTTTAAATTCTTTAAATTTATTTAAGCAAAATTAATTATTAAATAACTTTATATTAGAATTAGAGATGAATCTTAAAACTATCGCAGAAAGCATTAGAAATAATCAATATATAATAGAAAAGAAAGCAATTAATCCTATTGTTCAGTATATTGATAAAAATTCTTTTAAAAGCAGTAAAATATTTACTGATATAGGAGAAGATTCAGCATCGATAGAAGATGATGATAAATTAATATTGATTACAACAGATAGAATCAAGACAGAATTTATTGAAACATTCCCATATGGAGCAGGTTTTAGTTCTATCTTAGTCTCAATTGATGATATCTATGCCTGTGGAGGTTATCCATTGGCTGCAAGTGTCATAATATCAGTAAAAGATATAGATACTTGTAATGAGTTATTAAAGGGTATTTGCGAAGGCTCAAAAAAATTTCGAGTTCCCATAATAAGAGGTCATACAAACATTCAGAGTAAATGTTATGAATTAAGTTCGACAATGATAGGAGAAATAAAAAAAGAGCATTATATTTCTGCTGGAAATGCCCAAGTAAACGATAAAATAATTTTAATAGTAGATTTTGATGGAAAACCCGGTAAGGCCAGTAAATTATATTATGATACAACAACATTTAAATCTTCAGAAGAAGTATTGAACAAAAGATGCACAATGAATTTGATTGCTAAAAAAAAACTAGCAAATGCTTCAAAAGATATTTCAAATGGAGGAATCTTTGGAACCATACTTCAGCTGAGCGCTTATTCACAGATAGGCGCTAATGTGAATATATGTCAAATTGAAATCCCTCCACCCTTAATAGATCTTAACTATACATTAGATATGTATATTAAAATGTATTTAACAACTTCTTTCATTTTAACTGCTCCAAAAGAAAATTGTGAATCTATAATTAATATCTGTAAAGAGTATGCTATGAACGCAAATGTTATAGGAAAAATTGTCAAAGAAAAAAATCTTCTAAGAATAAACAATGGAAAAGAATCGATAGATGTATTTAAGTTTTGAAATAAAAATTCTATAATTTTAAGAAATTAATTGATGAATGACTAATATTATATTATTAGAATTCTTGAGTTTTTAAGATTTAATTCAACTGCTAGTTGAACAAAAAGCTTTAAAACCTATATTGATAAAATAATAGATTTAACTTAATAAAAATTTTTAAATAAGGCTAGAATGACAAGTTTTACAAAATTCGTCAGTTTTGTTATTTATTGCACCACATATGGGACAAATAATCTTTTTTGCTTTTCGTGATTTTATTGCAGTTTCTTTTTCAGCTTGAAAGTTATCAAATTTTGCTGCTATTTCTTTTGCTTCTTTTTCTCTTGCTGCACGTTCTCTTGCCTCAATCTCAGCCCGTTCTTTAGCTTCCTTTTCAGATTTTTCTTTAGCCTCCCTCTCAGCTTTCTCTTTAGCTTCACGTTCAGCACGTTCTTTAGCTTCCTTTTCAGCTTTTTCTCTAGCTTCCCTCTCAGCTTTCTCTCTAGCTTCTCGCTCGGCTTTCTCTTTAGCTTCTCGCTCTGCTCGTTCTTTAGCTTCTTTTTCAGCTCGTTCTTTAGCCTCCCTTTCAGCTTTCTCTTTAGCTTCACGTTCAGCTTGTTTTCTAGATTCTTTTTCTGCTTTTATTATATCTTTTTCTTCTTTTCTTTGTTCAAGCTTATATTTTATCTTTTCTTTACTGTCTCCGACTTTTTCTTTGAGTTTTGATCCAAACTTACTTAATACTGCTTTACCGCTTCCTAACTTACTTTTTAATTTTGTTTTGGAAGCACTTGCGGATTGTTCTTTCTCTTCTCCAGAATTTACTGATTCTTCCTCCATTTTTTCATCATTTTCGGTTTCATTCATAGATCTTTTACACTACATTATATTTTTTTTAAATATCTCTTATAATCAAATTTGATATATATGTTATGTCTTAACAAATTTTAATTTAGTATTATAATTTTAAGTTTATTATAATTTTTTGAGTGTACATAATATATAATGCAATTTTTATATAACTATTTAGAAAACCAAAGAAATTTATTCAATTAAAATAAAAAGATTTGAAAAGAATGAATATAGATTTTAAAAATGAATTTAAAGGGATAATATCAATAATTGGGGCTAGTGAAATTGATAAAAAAATCGAGGTCAAAGCATTTGAAATAGGAAGATTACTCGCAATGAATCGATATATAGTAGCTTGTGGTGGATTGACTGGAGTAATGGAGGCTGTATGTAAAGGAGCAAAAGAAGAACATGGATTGACAATCGGGATAATACCATATATAGAAAAGAACTTAGCAAATAAATATGTTGATATTGTTATACCAGTTCCATTCTCTCAAGCAAGAAATATAGTTGTAGTGCTAACAGGAGATCTTTGTGTCGCAATTGCTGGAAAAGCAGGTACTTTATCTGAAATTTGTTTTGCATGGATATATCAAAAACCTATTATCGCACTCACAGATGTAGAAGGATGGTCATCTAAGATAGCTAATCAACGATTAGATGATCGAAGATATGACATGATCTATGGGATTAGAACACCAGAGGAAGTAATTAAAAAAATAGATGAAATTTTAAATGTATCGAAATAGATTAATAGAAAAAAATTTTTAAATGAATGATTAATATAACATAAAGTAAATAAAATATTATGCAATATTTTATTTTACAAAAGAATATATTTGTAAATTTTTTTCAATAAGGTTAAGGTGAGATTATTTTGGAGAAAAATTTAAAACAGACAATATTATATCTGAAAAAAGAAGAACCTGCTAAAGTAGAGCCCTCTAAAATTTTATTTACAGGTTTAGATGATGCAGGCAAAACATCTATCATTATGGCACTTCAGAGAGAATTTTCAAAAATAGCAATGTTATCTCCTACTAGAGGTGCACAAAGGAGGATATTCAATTTTTTAGGGAAAGAAATATCTGAATGGGATTTAGGTGGTCAAGTTGCTTATAGAATTTCTTATCTAAAAAATCCAGATAAGTATTTTGAGGGAACAGAAGTCGCAATCTATGTAATTGATATTCAAAACAAACCGAGAATGCCAGAATCAATTAGTTATTTTGAAGATGTAATAGAACAATTTAAAAAATTAGAACTTAAACCCCCAGTCTATGTTTTTCTCCATAAATTTGATCCTGTTCTAAGAAGAAACGCCCCTAACGAAATGAATAATCTTATCATAGAAATAAAAGATAGCTTAAGAAGAAACACTGATTATAAAGATTTATATTACTATGAAACTTCAGTTTACGACTTTCCATCAATAATTAGAGCAATGTCTGAAATTCTCCTAAACTTATACCCCAAGTCTGAGTTAATTGAAAAAACTATAGTGGAATTTGCTAAAAAAGTAGATTCAGATGGAGTAGTGGTTATTGATGATAATTCTTTAATTATTGGTTCATATTATAAGGATGATGAAACGAGAAATTTATTAACAGTCTCAACACCATTTTTTTTAGTTCTTGATGATTCATTTCAATCAAGTAGTACCAATGTAATGGAGAATAGATTCGAAGATAGAATGATAGTGCAGAGATTTGGGAAAAACTTCATATTTAAAAAAATTACTTTAAAAAAAGGTATCCCTCCATATTATTTATTACTCTTAAAGGAAGATCCAGTTTTCCAGAAAGAAGATTTTGAATCCTTTGCTAATTTATTGAAGGAAATTCTTTATAAATAATAAAATATTTCTTTTTTGTAGATTAATATTCTAAATTGGTCTATTGTTTAAAATAAAGAATTTTGTTTTTGTTTATATTATTGTTCCCAACATTAATAATAATAGATTTTCATTAATACTTTATATAACAAAAAACTAAAAACCGAATCATTCATAGGTAGAATATAAAAAAAGATTATTTCATTGAGTTTATATTGAAACTATATGGATATAAACCAAAATTTTGAGCATATCAGAGAGGAGGGGAGAATTAGCAATAATTATTTGCCAGAATTGTGGAACTACAAATAATGAGTTTGAGACTCGAATTTGCAGAACGTGTGGTGCTTTACTTCCTATCTCAACTAAACCACCACGAATGCGTATTCCAAAAGCGGATAAAGGGAAAAAAAAAATAAAGGATAAATCAAATAAACAAAACCATCAAAAAAAACAAGAAGAAATTAGTAGTTTGCAAGCTCCTGAAAAATTAGAACTACAAGAAATACCTAAAGATTTGGAAGAAAATGTAAATAACGTATCATCTATTCAATTTCATGTAGAGGAACAGCAGGAGGAATCGAAAGGTCTACAAGAAATTACGCCTCAACCTTTTAAAGGCTTAATTATAGAGCCTCCTAAACCTTTAGATTATCATCCTCCAACAAAAAACAACATTATCTCTGATGCGTTCACAGAACTTAAACAGTCGGTTCTTGAAGTTAAAAAGGAAGAACAAAAACCTCCATTAGACTCCATTTCTAGTGAGAAAACAAAGTTCGAAATGAATGTAGTAAAACAAAAGAGATTAGAAAAAGATATGGCAGAAGTATTAGGATTTCTCTCAAAAAAGATTTCAGTAAAAAAGTTGGAAAAAACTAAGAAACAATCTACTGTAGAAAAGGATTTTGAAGAAAAAATTCCTCCAGCGAGTATGAGTGAGATATTATCACAATTAATTACTTTAGATCCAAATATTGAAGCTTCAGCTATAATTAAAACGGATGGAACAATTTTAGCTTCAGCAATTTCAAATAGGATCTCAGATTCCTTATTTACTACTATAGGAGTGAATTTATCTATGATTGGAAATGATATTATTGACGGTTTAAATGCAGGAACGTTGAAATATATTTCATTAAGAGGAAGTGATGGAGTGCTTGATTTAGCTCCTATAGATAAGAAGGTACCAGAGTTAAAAGATATGGTATTATTGTTATTCTCACATCCTAAAGTTAAAGGTGGAATTATTTCATTTGCAGTTCATATTGTGAAGAAAGAAATAAAAGAGTACTTAGGATTAGAAAAGGAATAACAATATTTTTAAAGATAATCTCATAGAAGATTACTGTACTATAACTTTATAAGTAAAATTATCGAATATACTCACATTAATTTAAAACTTTTAAGATAAATTTTTAAGAAGTGTTAATGTATGATACAAATTCCTAAATGGTATGTCGATGATAATAAACCATGGTTTAAACATTATCAAGAAGGAGTACCAAAACATCCTGAATTTCCTGTAATCAGTTTAGGAGATTGGTTTAATCAGAAAACTGAAGAGTTTGCGAAAAATAAAGCTATGTGGTTTTCTAAAACATTCATGAATTATCGTATTTTAAGAAAGTATACAGACTCTCTTGCTACTTCTTTATCACGACAGGGAATTAGAAAAGGAGATGTTGTTGCCATCTTGCTACCAAACAGCTTTCAATTTACAGTTGCATATTTTGCTACAGTTAAGTTAGGAGGAATTGTAACTCCTATTAATCCTACTTATAAACCGTTAGAGATTTTAAATGTATTAAAACAAGTTAAAGCTAGGGCATTAATTTGCATGGATGCAATGTATGGTTTAATTAAGCCAATACAAGACAAACATAAGTTTGATTTTATAATCTCAACATGTATAGTAGATTTAGCAGCAATTCCACCAGCAATTAAAGAACAATTGATTGCTGATGGAACTATCCCAACAGGCGAAGTTCCTGGTGCTATTAATTTTTCAGATGTATGTCAAAAACGTAGTGAAATTGACATTCCTGAAGTTGAGATTGATCCATTGAATGATACTGCGGTTTACTTGATGACGGGAGGAACAACTGGAATTCCTAAAGCAGCTATTCTTACTCATTATAATTGCATAACCAATGCTAAACAAAATGTAATGTGGATGCCAGATGCAGTACATCCAATGGCATGTATCGGTATACTCCCAATGTTTCACGCTTTTGGTATGACAATTGTACAAAATGTAGTTATAGAAGGAGGAGATTATAATATTCTCTTTCCAAGACCACCATAATCTTTGAAAGAAGTTATTGATACAATTTTAGAAGTTGGGCCTGAGAAAGGTGTAATCTTGCCTGGAGTTGAAAATCTTTTTATAGGCTTAACACGATATCTAAAGGAAAACCCCGAACCAAAGCTAAAAGGTATGTTTCGTTTATGTGTAAGT
>Ga0209427_10009347_pt1 | contig 10948 bp, 9 predicted proteins | sample DeeMarSWOR136_30_FD_187465 | JGI IMG/M metagenome (GOLD analysis project Ga0209427, IMG submission 187465) | Marine sediment microbial communities from White Oak River estuary, North Carolina - WOR-1-36_30 (SPAdes) (version 2) | ecosystem: Environmental > Aquatic > Marine > Intertidal zone >... | reverse complement strand
CGCCCGAGCGCTCACATTGCCGAGCCGGCAATGTGAGCAGCGCGACTACTGCCCGCGCGAATTGAGACACGGCTTTTCGATCCGCGACGGCTCAGTCACAATATGTCTCATGTGCCCACATGAGAATGTACCGATTGCGACCGATGAGCCACAGTACGTGGGTTTTTGGATCCGCGTCGTTGCCACGCTGATCGACACCGTGCTTCTGATCGCGATCACCGCGCCCTTGCTTATTAGTCTTTACGGACCGGCGTATTTTCGGTCGGACGCAATCGTGCAGGGGCCGATGGATATCCTGATATCGTGGTTCCTGCCGGCTGTGCTGGTGATATGGTTCTGGCGCGCCAAGCAGGCAACTCCCGGCAAGATGGTCTTTTCCGCCCGCATTGTTGACGCGACAACTGGCGCACCGCCTTCCGTTCGGCAGTCGGTGGGCCGCTACCTTGGCTACCTCGTTTCCACCATTCCTTTTGGCCTTGGGCTGCTATGGGTAGCTTTCGACAAGCGCAAGCAGGGCTGGCACGACAAGCTCGCCGGCACGGTCGTTGTTCGAGCCAGGCGTGCTAACCCGTAAATGGTGGTCGACGCAGGAGGTCGGTTGCGTAGCGCCAGATTGAACTGGCCGACATCATGGGAAGAAGCATCGCCATCATCCAGGGGCACCCCGATCCGCGCGGCGGCCATCTCGGTCACGCGCTTGCCGATGCCTACGCGCAGGGCGCCGCTGAGGCCGGGCACGAGGTGCGCCGCATCAACGTGGCCACACTCGAGTTCCCGATCCTGCGCACCAAGGAAGATTACGAAAAGGGCGCGCCGCCCGAAATCATCCGCCAGTGCCAGGAAAGCGTGACCTGGGCCGATCACATGCTGATCGTGTTTCCGTTGTGGGGTGGTGGTATGCCGGCGTTGCTCAAGGCATTTTTCGAGCAGCTGCTGCGGCCAGGCTTCGCGTATCGTGCCGGTGCCGGTGGTCGAATGGAGAAGCTGCTTGCGGGCAAAAGCGTGCGCATCGTCGTGACGATGGGCATGCCGGCATTTCTCTACCGCTGGTACTTTCGCGCCCACGGGCTAAAGGCCCTGACGCGCGGCATGCTTGCTCTCTGTGGGGTGGGTCCGATCCACGAGACACTGATCGGCATGGTCGAGGCCGCCAGCGACACCAAGATCGACAAGCTCCTTGAACGCATGCGCGCGCTGGGCCGCACCGCGCACTAGTTCACAACGGGTGACCCAAGCCATGCAGCGTATCCAGGGCATGCCTTACGTGCCAGGGACCGTGCGCGCGCTGATTACGCGTGATCCGCGCGATGGCTGCATTTGGCTTGCCGAGCAATCCGGGATCGGGAGCCTGCGGGCGCAGCCTGCAGGCGCGATCGTGGTCGACGCCGCGCCGTTCTCACACTCCATGATCGCGCTGCTTGCCCGCGGCGTGCCGACGGTATTGCTGACACGCGAGCAGGCGGGGACGCTGCGTGAAGGCGAAGTCGTGCAGCTGGACGGTGCGGCCGGTTGCGTCGTGTCGCCCGAGGTGTCGCCGCAATCGCTTACTCCGGTTCCGGTTGCACCGCCCGCAGGGCGGGCGGTGCACACCGCCGACAATGTCGCCGTGGAGTTGCGCGCCAGCGTGCGCGATGCCGCCGGCGCGCGCCGGGCACACGCGAATGGCGCTTGCGCAATCGGGCTGGTGCGCTCAGAGTTCCTGGTGCCACCGGATGGCGCAATACCGGATGCGGATTTCTACGAGCAGGCCCTGGGACAGCTGTGCGCGGCGGCACAATCCCTGCCGGTGGTGATTCGTCTGCTGGATATCGCGCCCGACAAGCGCCCGGCCTGGCTCGGCGCACTCTCCGGATTGGTCGGCCCACTTGGTCTGCAGGGCGTGCGACTGTTCGATCGCGAGCCGGTGGCAGGCGTGGTGCAGGCGCAGCTTGAAGCGGTTGCGCGCCTGCAGCGCCTCCATGCACTGCGCCTGCTTCTGCCATATGTGCGAAGTACCGAGGAAATCCGCCTGCTCCGCGACACCATCAGCGAACAATTGGCGAAGCCGCTGCTGGTCGGCGTCATGCTCGAGACGCCGGCCGCGGCGCTGGAAATTGCCCAATTCTGCGAGGCGGCGGATTTCGTCGCGCTCGGTACCAACGATCTGATGCAATGCCTGTTTGGGGCGGATCGGGATCGGCCCGAGGTTGCGAGCCTGCTCGATCCCTATGCGCCGGTGCTGTACCGCTTTCTGCGCAGCGTGGCGGAGAATGCCGGGCCGCACCTGATCCGCGTGCAGGTATGCGGGCTGCTTGCGCAGTTGTCGGGCTGTCTCGATCTTCTCCTTGGACTCGGTTTTCGGGTGTTTTCGGTCGATCCGGTATTCATTCCCTATCTCGCCGAAACCGTCGCGCGAACCGACACTGCTCGCGCCCGCACGCTCGCCGAGCAGGTTTGTGCGGCACCGTCATCGCGGGAAGCCAGGTTCGCGCTGGAGCGCCAACACGCCACTGGTTGACGAGCACGCCGGCACCAGGGCACGCGATGCTTGTCGTCGGGCGAGGCATCACGTTCACGCCGCCGCGCGCAGCGCCCACGCAGCGTGCTCGTGTATGCTGTGCCCATGAAAACAATCCAGTGGTTGTTGCTTGGGGCAGTAATTCTGGGTCTCGCGGGCTGTGCTGAGGCGCCGCCGCCATCGCCGCCGTCGGGGATGCCGGTCGGCGAGCCGCTGCCGCCGACGCGAGCGCGCGGACCGTGCCCCAATCTTCAGGTGTGCGCGCGCATTCTCAACGATGTCGTGACGAGCGAATGGAAGGTTCCGCCGAAGTCCACCAAGCGCCGCCTCAAGGCCACGGTGCTGGTGGACGTGAAGCCAGACGGTTTGATTCGCTCGGTGAAGGTAACCCAACCCAGCGGCGATGCTGCGTTCGATCGTAGCGTCGTGCAAGCAGTAGAATCCTCCCAGCCCTTCGTCGAGCTGCGCGACCTGCCGGAAGTGCGCGCAGAAGGCGGCATCCAGCTTCAATTCCGCTTCGTCCCGAAGTAATTGCATTCCCCGCGAAAGTTTGACGGAGGTCTTTGACAGGCTGGCGCACGTCTGCCTAATGTAGTGCGTCAATCGTTGCGCGACCGATTGACGGCCCGTCGGCAAGGGGATCCGCAGATCCCGGAGTCATCCGGTTCGATCATGGCCCGGCGAGGGGTAACCGGTATGAAGCGAGAATACGCAAGTCGCAGGAGCACGCTTTGCATCGCGGGATCGCTCGCGATCCTCGGGTTCGCGTGGTTTGTGCCTGCTTACGGCGTATCGAGTTACGCGTTGGTACAAGATGACGCGTCCATGCGCATCGATGGGCGCACCTACCGCCTGCATGGCATTTACGTTCCGCCCACCGATCAGAGTTGTCGCGAGTTTGAGCGGCCGATGCGCTGCAGTACGCGCGCCGCACTGGCGCTCGAATTCAAGATCGGCGTGAACTTCGTGCGCTGCGAGCCGCGCGGCAAGAACGATGACGGCACCATCAGCGCCTATTGCACCGTTAACGGCGAGGACCTCGCGGCCTACTTGCTGGAGCGCGGCTGGGCACTCGCGCTGCCGGATGCGCCGTTCGAGTATCAGGCGCTGGAAAAGATCGCGCGCAACCGGGGGCTCGGTGTGTGGGGCTTTCCAGTCGAGCGTCGGCCGGCGCGCTGATTGTTCGCCGCGGGAGGAGATCAGCGGTCAATCTGACCGCTTCGGTGAAGGAGGTGTGGCGATGAACAGGAGTATCTGGTTGGGCGTGGCAATGATGGCAACCGCGGGCGCCAGCGCGGCCGCGGAAACAGTCGTTACGCTGCCGGCGCCGCAAATGGTGGGCGGCATGCCGCTCATGCAGGCGCTGAGTAGCCGGCACTCGACGCGTGAGTTCAGTGACAAGGCGTTGCCGCCGCAAACCCTGTCCGATCTGCTGTGGGCCGCGGCCGGCGTGAATCGCGCCGATTCCGGCAAGCGTACCGCGCCTTCGGCGCGCGATTGGCGCGAGATCGACGTGTATGTCACGAAAGCAGATGGCGCGTACCGCTATGACGCCAAGGCAAATGTATTGCGTTTGGTGGCGGCAAGTGACCTGCGTGCACTTACCGGTTCGCAGGATTTTGTCGCCAGCGCGCCGCTTAATCTGGTCTATGTGGCGGACGTGCAGCGCATGCGCGGCGCGAGCCCGGAGCAGCGCGACCTCTACCTCGGCGCCGATACCGGTTTCATCGCGCAGAACGTGTACCTGTACTGCGCCTCGGCGCGACTGGCCACGGTGGTGCGCGGCTCGGTCGATCGCGCAGTGCTGGCAAAGGCCCTCGGTCTGAGCCCCCACCAGCAAATCACGCTGGCGCAAACGGTCGGTTATCCAAAGCAGGCCCGATAAGCTTCACGGCGCGAGTCGGCGCATTTGATCGCGAGCAGGAGAAATCAATATGACTCTGCAACTTACTTCGACGGCGTTCAAGGATGGCGGCGAAATTCCGGCCACCTATACTTGCGACAGCGATGACGTCTCGCCACCGCTCGCCTGGTCGGGCGCGCCGGCGAGCACGAAGAGCTTCGCGCTTGTTGTCGATGACCCCGACGCCCCCGATCCGCGCGCACCGCGCATGGTGTGGGTGCACTGGGTCGTGTACAACCTGCCAGCCAGCGCCGCCAGTCTCGACGAGGGCGCGAGGCACTTGCCGCACGGCGCGAAGACCGGCGTCAACGATTTCCGCAAGACCGCCTATGGCGGACCGTGCCCGCCAGTCGGCAAGCATCGCTACTTCTTCAAGCTCTACGCGCTCGATGCCGTGCTGGCGGATCTCGGCAAGCCCACCAAGGGCCAGGTCGAGAAGGCCATGTCTGGTCACGTCCTGGCCGAAGCGCAACTCATGGGTACCTACCAGCGCGACCGTTGAACGCAGTGGCGTGACCACGGCCGGTGGTGCGAGAGTGAATTCGCCAAGCCTCGGTCCATGGACCCGTCGCGCAACGGTGCGCGGTGCCCGCCGGCTGGCGGGTGGACCGCAGGAAACCAGGCGTCAGCCGGGGTAGACGCGGTTACGTCCCAGTTCCTTGCCCTGGTAGAGATGCCGGTCTGCGACTGAGATGAGATTCTCGAGCGTCGCTTTCGAGTCGTCGTTGTGTGCGACGCCAAAGGTTGCCGTGAGGGAGAACTGCGCGCCTGCGCCCTCAATCTGCATCGCGGCAATCTCGGTGCGAAGTCGTTCCGCGATCAACCGCGCCACGGCCAGCGTCGTCTCCGGAAGAAAGACGATGAACTCTTCTCCGCCCCATCGCGCCACCACGTCGCCGCTGCGCATGCGCTGACGCAGCAGATCCGCCAGTTGCATCAGTGCCTTGTCCCCCACTGCGTGGCCGTGGGTGTCATTGACGGCCTTGAACCGGTCGATATCGAGAAGCATCACCGACATGTCGCGCTGGTGACGCTGCCCGGTGCTCCAGATCGGCGCCACCAGCGTCGCGAACGCCCGTCGGTTGTTGATGCCGGTCAGGGGATCCACGTGTGCCAACTGCTCGGCGCGGAGCCTTTCTTCCTGGCCGATCCGGAACTGGTCGGCGAGCGCCAGCGCGAGCAGAGTCGCATCCACGGCCATGCCGAGATCAACCGCGCGATAGGTCCAGGGGGTGAAGGGGATCAGGCCCCACACGGCGGCGGCCGTGACAGAGGCGCCGACGACTGCCGTGACGGACGCGATCAGAAAGTAGCGGGCCGATCGCTGGCCGGCCCGATAGGCCAGTGCCCCCAGCGCCACCATCGTGGCGGAAAACAGGAACACGAATCCGAAGGAAAACAGCAGCGCAGCCACCCGGCTCTCCAGCAGCACGGCGCCGGCCTGCAGCACCACAAACGTCGCCATGCCCGCCATCACGATCCGATGCAGGCGCGGCAACAACCTGCGGGTTTCGAGGAACGAGACGGCAAACATCAGTCCGCTGATCGCGTACACCATCATGAGCAGCGGGTTCGACCACTGTTGCCAATGGGGTGACGCTGGCCACAGCCACTGGTAGCTGTGTCCGGTATAGGTGAAGTTCATGATCGAAAAGCACAGCAGGTAGACCGAGTAGAACAGGTAACGCCTGGCCTTGAGGCCCAGGAACAGGATGAAGTTGTAGGCGAGCAGCGCGAAAAGATAACCGTACAGCAGGCCGTAGCTGGTCTCCTGGTTGGTGGCGCGAGCCTGCGCCGCCTCCACAGTGGTGAAATAGACTGGCAGCACCATCGGATCGGGGGTCTCGACCCGCATCAGCACCGTGGTGGTGCCGGGCGGGAACACGTGATTGAACCAGAAGTACCGGCTATCGACCGGTCGTTCGGCAAACGGCCGCGCGTCGCCGGTGTGGAAGGCTTCCTGCGCCAGTCTGCCCCGCAGGACAAAAAAGTCGATGCGGTCGATCCACGAGTTCTCCACAGCAAGCCGGCGCAGCACGCCGATCTTCCCGGGATTGGTCACTTCGAGCGCGATCCAGGTGGGCGGCGCGCCAATGCCGAAGTTGAGCACCGATCTACGCGCTGGCGTGAACTTGCCCTGCGCGTACGCCTGGGCCACCTCGGCCACATGAAGCCTGATGCCTTGTTCCTGAAGAAACTGGAGGTGCTCGCCGATCGCCTCGTCGGTTTCCATTGCCGTGCTGATCGGCGCGGCGTGGGACACACTCCACCACAGCGTGGCCACGAGGGCAGCCATCAACGCCGCCGCTGCGCGGTTGGCACGGCGCGGGCATCTTCCCGAAGCAGGCGTGGAAGTCGGCATGTGTGTCCTCAACCGGTGTTGCGCATGCCGGCGGCGATGGCGTTGATCGAACGCAACAGCGGGTCGAGCCACACCGAGGGCGCCTCGTCAGTGCCAGGGTTGGCACGGTAGCGCCTGAGCAGCGCGAGCTGGATATGGTTGAGCGGGTCGAGGTAGGGGTTGCGCCGCAGGAGCGACAGCCGCAGCTCCTGGTTCTCCTCGACCAGTTCGCGCGCGCCGATGGTCGCGAGCACCTGTTCCACCGTGCGCTCGAATTCGCTTTTCACCAGGGCGTATACGCGGTCGCGCGTGGTCGGGTCTTCGCACAACTCGGCGTATTCGCGCGCCACGCCCATGTCGGCCTTGAACAGCGCCATCTGCACGTTGGACAGAAAACTGCGGAAGAACGGCCACTCGCGATACATCGCGCGCAGCTGCTCGAGCCGCGCCGGGTTAGCGGCGCGGTAGCGCTCGAGCGCGCTGCCCAGGCCATACCAGGCCGGCAGCGTATGTCGCGCCTGTCCCCAGCCAAACACCCACGGAATAGCGCGCACGGAGTCCTTGGAACGATCAGTCTTTTTGCGATGGCTTGGACGCGAGCCGATATTGAGCAGGCCAATTTCGGTGACTGGCGTTGCTTCGTAGAAATAGTCGATGAAACCCGGGGTCTGTTCGGTGAGCGCGCGAAACTGCTCTTCGCCATCGCGCGCCAGCTCGTGCATCACCGACAGATGTTCCTGGTGATCAGGCGTCACGGGCCGGACCAGGGTCAGGCTCGCCTTCATCAGGCTCGTCATGCCCATGGCGAGCTCGTAGGCGGCAGTCTCGGCATTGGAGTACTTGTAATATAGCACCTCACCCTGCTCGGTAAATTTGATCTCGCCGTGCACAGTGCCGGGCGGTTGCGAGAGGATGGATTCGTGGGTGGGTCCGCCACCGCGACCGATGGTGCCGCCGCGACCATGAAACAGCCGGCAACCAATGCCACGCGCAGTGGTGAGGGTGGTGATGCGCTTCTGTGCCTCGTAGAGATACCAGGCCGAGGCAAGCGCGCCACCGTCCTTGGCGGAGTCGGAATAGCCGAGCATCACTTCCTGCACGTTGCCCGAGGCCGCGAGCAGGGCGCCATACACCGGATTGTCGAGCAGGGCGGTGAGCACGCCTTCGGCGCGCGCCAGATCGTTGATGGTTTCGAATAGCGGCGCGATGCGGATGCGGCAATGGTAGCGTCCCATGGCATCGCGCTCGGCGAGACCCGCCAGCCGCGCAAGAAACATCACCTCGAGTACATGGCTCGGCTGGTGCGTCATCGAGATCACGTAGGCCCCGAACGCATCCGGGCTCAGTTCCTCCTGTATCCGCACCATGCGCTCGAACACCGCGAGGGTGTCGCGGGCCCGCTCGCCCAGGCGCGCCGGATCGAACAGCGGGGCGGCGCCGGCGATGCGCTCGCTCAACAGTTGCGCGCGACCCGCTTCGTCGAGCGCGGTGTAGTCGCCGAGATTCGCGGCGGCGAAGATTTCAGCCACCGCTTCGGTATGCACGCCCGATTCCTGGCGCACGTCGAGGCTCACCAGGTGAAAGCCGAAGGTCTCGGCCAGACGGATAAGATCCTTCAACTCGCGCTCGGCTATGTTGCCGTCGCCATGCGAGATGAGCGAGTCGCGGATCAAATAGAGATCATCGAGAAAATCCACGGCACTGTGATAGGCCGCCTCTCGGATGTGGCGCACGTTGCGGTTGCCCACCACCGTGAGCGTCTGTTCGAGGCGAAAGAGCATGAGGTAGAGCTTGCGCCGGTAGGGCTCGGTCTGAAACTGCGTCGGATTGGTGGCGAACACCTCGCGCGCGTAGAGCTCGTCTCGCCGCAGGCTGGCGCGCAGGCTCTCGGAGGGCTGCGCCAGGCGCGACGAGAAGGTAAGAATCTTCGACAGTGCCACTACCCGCGCGATGTATTCCTCGAGGATTGTTTCGGCCTGCAGGCGCACCGCGAGCTCCGTAGTCTCGGGCTTGACGAACGGGTTGCCGTCGCGGTCGCCGCCGATCCACGACCCGAAGCGCAGGAAGCTCGGCACGCTGAGCAGCGGACGGCCATCGGGACCCAGGCCGTAGGTGCGGCGCGCCGCCTTCTCGATGAAGCGGTAGGTATCGGGCACTGCCTTGAACAGACTCTCGCGAAAGTAATAGAGCCCGTTGCGAATCTCGGTGCGCACCTCAGGCCGCTTCGGGCGCACCTCGTCGGTCTTCCACAGGATTTGGATCTCGCTGGCGAGCTGCGCGTTGATTTCGGCGGTCTCTTCCCTGCTGAGCCGCGGGTCGTTCAGCCGTTCGCCGAGCAGGAACAATCGTCGCAGGCATTGCATCAGCGTGCGCCGGCGCGCCTCGGTCGGGTGGGCGGTGAACACCGGCATGTACATGAGCCGGTCGAGCAGTTTCTGCACGTCCTCGGCCGGCACGCCCTGTGCATAAAACCAGCGCAGCGTCTCGTCGAACGATCCGCGCCACAGCGGCCCGCCGGCGCGCACCCAGCGCCGGCGCACGCGGTGGTGGTAGAGTTCCTCGGCGGTATTGACGAGCGAGAAGAACACGCTGAAGGCGCGCACCACGTGCGTGAGCATCTCGGGATCGAGCTTGTCGATCAGGCGCATCAGCCGCGCGCGGCGCTTCGGATCGTCCTGCTGGTGCAGGGCAACAAAGCCCCGTCGCAGTGTCTCGACCGCTTTGTACACCTTGCCGCCGATCTGGGCGTGCAGCACCTCCCCGAGCAGGCGCCCGAAGAGCTTTACCCGCGCGCGCAGGTCCTTGTCGTTGGCCGGGTGGCTGGTATTCGCTACAGGTGTGTCCATGAGGCTTGGTTGTGCTGCGCCAGCGCTAGAGGGATATGCGGCCAACGACACTGACAATACGCTTTTTGACGGCCCGCTCACAAGTAACGGGGAATGCCGCGGTATCGAGCGTTTCAAGGCTGACTCAGGCACGGATGCCCCGGTCCGGCAGCCGGTGTGGGGCGCATCCTATATATACTGGCAGAGATGGCGAGGAAGCCGGCCGCGCGCCGCTCTATTAAGGTAAACCGCGCCCCAGTGCTTACCCTCTGGGCGGCAGTGGTTGCCGAGCGCCTTGGCTTCCGGCGCGACGAGGCGCTCACCCTCGGGCGCGCGGTGGCGGGGCTCAATGCCTACTCCAAAGGGGTATCGCTCGGTCTCTTCAAGCCAACGCCGAAGGAAGTCCGCGAACGGCGGCGCAAGCTTCGCGCCCGGGAGACCATTACGGTGGAACTCTTGCACCGCGCGGTGCCGGCGGTGCATACCGAAGACGGCCTGCGCGCGGTCACCAAGGGTGCGCCGATCAACTCCGATTCCGTCGAGCGTTATCTCGAAGGCAAGTTTGCCGATGCGCTCGGCGATGTTCGCAGCGCCATGACAGCGGTTGCGCGTTCGTATACTCCCGCCGAGCTCTCGGCGAGCGCCTACACGCTCTACACCAAATTCCGCCCCGAGGTTCCAGAAGGCAAGAAAGGCTGGGGCGCGGCCGGTACACTCAGCCTGGCGAAGATTCGCGGGCTCGCCAGCAGCTGAGCCCGAGCACACCCTGTAATGAAAACACCGCTGATGCCGTTGCCACCATCGACCTTCAGGTTCACCCGGGTTGGTGTCGTCGCGCTTCTGGCGCTGTCCGCCACCTGCGTCTTCCTGGCGCCATGGATGATGCCCGACGACTACTCGTGGTTGTCGAATGTCATCAGTGAGTCCGCCGCGCAGGGTGTCGAGGGTGCATGGGTTGCGCGACTCGGGTTCTTGCTGTTTGGGTCAGCGGTTCTGTGGCTCGCGCTATCGCTACGGTCGAGTTGGGCGCGCGGCGCCTACTGGATGCACATCGCCTTTGGCGTGTTCATGGTTTCGACCGCCGCGTTCTCGCATCGCCCATGGCAGGACGACGTCCCTTTTGACGCGTTCGAGGACTTTTTGCACTCCGTGACAGCGACGGCCATGGGGTTCGCGTTCTCATTTGGGGTATTGGCACGAACGTTCCAGCGGGCGAGTGATGAGAAGCTGAAACGATCGTTCGATGTGCTTGCGATCATCGTGGCAGTCGTCTTGCCGTTGCTGGGTGGCCTGGAACCGGCCTACGCCGGGTTTGCCCAGCGGTCGCTATTTGCAGTCGCCTACCTCTGGTACGGAAGCGAGGCTTGGGTGGCTCGCCAGCC
>Ga0209427_10009346_pt1 | contig 10948 bp, 7 predicted proteins | sample DeeMarSWOR136_30_FD_187465 | JGI IMG/M metagenome (GOLD analysis project Ga0209427, IMG submission 187465) | Marine sediment microbial communities from White Oak River estuary, North Carolina - WOR-1-36_30 (SPAdes) (version 2) | ecosystem: Environmental > Aquatic > Marine > Intertidal zone >... | reverse complement strand
CAGCGGGGCAAAATCGTTGTTGACGGCATCGAACTGACCAACAACATCAAGAACATTGAGAAGATCAGAGCTGAAGTGGGCATGGTTTTTCAACACTTCAACCTCTTTCCCCATCTCAACATCGTGGACAACCTTACCTTAGGGCCGCTCTGGGTCAGAAAGGTTCCCAAAAAAGAAGCCGAAGAAAATGCCATGTATGTTCTGGAAAAGGTCCACATTGCAGAGCAGGCCAAGAAATATCCGGGGCAGCTTTCGGGCGGTCAGCAGCAACGGGTAGCCATTGCGCGAAGCCTGTGTATGAGCCCCAAGGTCATGCTCTTTGACGAGCCCACCTCAGCGCTAGACCCGGAGATGATCAAAGAGGTGCTGGATGTGATGGTGGAGCTTGCTGAGGAGGGGATGACCATGATCGTGGTCACCCACGAGATGGGCTTTGCCAGAAGCGTGGCGCACCGGGTTCTTTTTATGGATTTCGGGCAGATCGTGGAGGGCAACACGCCCGAAGAATTCTTTGCCCATGCCCAGCACGAGCGAACCAAACTCTTCCTGAGCCAGATCCTCCACTAGCAGGCTGCTAAAAAACGCCCATCTGCGGTGTGTGAATTCACGCAACAACCTGAAGGCTCATGTTTTTCGTTTCTTTCGCTCCACAATAGCACAAATACCTTGCCCCCCACCGCCGCATATGGTTTCCAAACCATAGCGAACGCCTTGCCGTTTCATCTCGTGAAGTAAAGTCACCAATCGCATGGCACCCGTAGCTGCGATAGGATGCCCTAACGAGATGCCGGAACCATTCACGTTCACCTTTCGATCAAGCTCATTGGCCTTAATGCCCATGAGTTTCGCATCGGCCAGGGTTTGAACTGAAAAGGCTTCCTGTATCTCAATGAGGTCAATGTCATCTATAGTGATCCCCACTTTTTTCAGGGCCTTTTCCACAGCAGCAGGCACAGCAGGGTAAGTCAGCGTCGGATCCGTACCCGCAATCGCACAGGCGCTGAAATAGGCCATCGGTTCTAGCCCGAGTTCCAGTGCTTTTTTCTCTGACATGAGTACGAGTGCTGCGGCACCATCATTCTCACTAGAGGAATTTCCAGCCGTGCACACGCCGTCAGGATAGACAGGTCTCAGTTTAGCCAGTTTTTCCAACGTGGTCTCCCGCCGAGGCGTTTCATCCGTGTCAAATAGGATAGGGTCCCACCCTTTTTTTGGAATGGGGATGGGCACAATTTCCTCTGTAAACTGACCAGAGTCTATGGCCGCAATGGCTTTTTGATGGCTTCTCAGAGCCCAATGGTCTGCTTCATCGCGACCAATGGACTCTTTTTTTGCTGCTGTTTCAGCCCAGGTCATCATCGAATTCAATTCGCCATATCGATCAATGGGCTGGGACATCACCCTTGCCCGCTGAATCCTGTCATATAAAGGAATGCCCCACATGGAAAGGGCCCCATGTCCTCTCGGCATGAATCCCCACTTAGCATCTATTTTTCCACCCAATCCCCATCTAATTTCACCGGGGAAGTAGAGTTCTGCCTGGCTCATACTTTCCATACCACCAGCGATGACAATTTCCGCATTGCCGGTCTGAATTTTCATGGCACCGAAAAAAACGGCATCTAATCCCGAGCAACAACGACGATCTATTGTTACTCCAGGAACTGTGTCCGGCCACCCAGCATCCAGCAAGGCCATCCGAGCACCGTTGGCACACTCCCCATTCTGATAGGACTGCCCCATGATGACATCATCGATTGCAGAGGGATCGATGTTGGCCCGCTTTAACAATTCATTCAAGATCAAACCGGTAAATCGGTATGCCGGTAAATCTTTTAATGAACCGCCATATGACCCAATAGGTGTTCTAGCACCAGAGACAACGACGACATCTTCCATTTTCTTAGTCCCCTTGATCAAGAATGACACATAGGTTTAGAATTTCGCGTTTGTGATATAAACCCCGGTAATGACAAAAGCGGTGCCCACCAGCAAAGAAACGGTCATCGGCTCTCCGAGAATGAAAAAGGCGAGGACAATGGCGCTCATGGGAACAAAGTTAATGAATTGACCTGCCCTGGTGGGGCCGATCGCCTTGATCCCCTGGTAGTACCAGACAAATCCCATCACGGTTCCAAAAATCCCCAGGTAGACAATGCCGAGCCAGTCCAACAGGGAGTAACGAGAGAGGTCTTTAAACATGCCCTCGAGCCATGCCGGCACAAAAAGCGCCGCAGCGCCGACCAGAGAGGAATACGCGACGGACACGAGGGGTGAAAGTCGGGTCACCACCACCTTTCCGATCAGGGAATAGCATGCCCAGCTCGCCACACAACACAGAATGAAAAATTCACCCCAGCCGACGCCTCCTCTCAAGACCTCCGTGAGATGGCCTTTGGAGATCACAATGATCGCCCCGGTTACGGAAAGCACGATCCCGATGACCTTGAGAACGCTGAGTCTCTCTTTGAAAATCAGAGCCGCAAAGACGGCAATGACGATGGGGTTGTTGGCGATGATCACCGATGCACGGCCTGCATGAATGAGCTTGAGTCCCTTGAAGAAGAACACGTTATAGGCGAACACGCCTGTCATGCCGAGAAGAATGAGAGGGATGACCTGCCGCTTCTCAACCAAGGGCAGCCTGCCTTCTCTGCGCCAAACGAGCAGGAGGAGCAACACCGATGCCACGGCAAATCGCAGAAAGGCGGCTGAAAAAGGGCCGACATCCCGGGTAATGTACCTGCCGGCAATAAAAGTGCCCCCCCAGAAAATGGCCGTGAGCAGAAGCTTTCCATAGATGAGAAACAAGGCTTTTTTGTCCATAAGTTCTGTTCGAAGGGGTGCGCTAACCATCCACCTCGACCCGATCGACCAACTGGAGAGAGGACTCCAGGACTTGCCCTCCAAATCGTTTGCCCAATGCCGCCCTAAGCATCTCAAGGGTGATCGCCTTGTTCAGTTTAGCCATTGCAGACAGTGCGGCGAGGGCCCAGTCGGTGCTCTTGATCTTCTGCGCTTTGAAATTGATTTGATGCACCTCGGCATGATTGCGGGGCACGTCCACCCCCTGGACCTGGATGAGGAGTGTGTTCTCATCCAGATCAGGGAAGATCTGCTTTCGACGCTGTACCCCCTCTTCCGCCAAAGCCACCACAACGTGCGGTCTTTCAATGCCTGTGTACCCGATCTCTTCAGGGGATAGAATCACCTCGCTGATGGAAGGTCCTCTTAACACAGTGATATTGTACTCGTTCTTCTGGGTCACCTTCATGCCCCCCGTGAGACCCGCAAGGCAGAGTATCTCTCCGGCCGTGATGATGCGCTGACCTGCGCTGCCCACGAGGATCACTTCACGTCTCTCCTTTTCCGGGGGTTCAAAGGCCTTCTCTGTCTTTGCCGGCGGAGAAACGGGCTTCAGGGTGCCGGCCACTTCGCGGTAATGACGGCCGTACTCTTTTCTCGCATTCTCTTCCACAGCACCCTCAATGGGGGGTAAAGAGGCGAGCGTCTCTTCAATGGTCTGGGGGGTCAACTTGTTTCGCTTGATATACCGGCCCGTGCAGATCCCCCAGATATCCAGCACAGAGAAGCCCTCGTGGCGTATCGCCCTTTCCATCTCTTCGGGCAGGTCTTTCCTGTAGCTCGAGCAACGGGTGACATAGGTTGCACCTGATGCACGGGCCACCTGGCCCACATCCAGAGGACGTTCGAGGCGGTTCAAAAAGCCGGACCCGACCTGGGCCTCCGGAGGCGTGGTGGCAGAGAACTGACCGCCTGTCATCCCGAAATTGAAGTTGTTCAGGACCATCAGGGTGAGATCCAGATTTCGGCGGCACGCGCTGAGCAGATGGGCGCCGCCAATACCCATGCCCCCATCCCCCATGGTCACCACCACGTTGAGATCAGGGCGAGCCAACTTGATGCCCATGGCGTAGGTAAGGGCGCGACCGTGAAGGCCATGCAAAGCGTGGGTGTGAAAAAAAGTGTCGAACAGTCCGGAACAGCCGATGTCGCTGATCATGACAATCTGATTCCCGTCGAGGCCCATATTCTGAAAGCACTTGTCCAGGGCATGGGTAATCCGCTCATGGGAACAACCCGGACAAAATACCGGAGGCCGCGCTTCGTTCAACAGGCTAGCCATGGCGGATCACCTCCCTGATCTGATTTGGGGAAATCAGTCTCCCGTCCATTTGGCCGAAAAAATCCACTTTTTTGTCCCCCAGGACGCGCTTTACCTCCCCTACATACTGACCTGTATTCATCTCCACCACCACCACCCGCTTGACCTTTTCCGCCTTATCCCGGATCAGCACCTCGGGAACGGGCCAGAGCGTCTTGAGTATGAGAAGCGATATCGGTATGCCATCCGCCGCGAGCACCTTGCGAACCTCCTTTGCGGCACGGGCGGTCACGCCGTAGGTTACAAGCAATGTGTCCGCCTCCTGCGCCATAAAGGCCTCGTGGAAACTAAACCGATCCACCGCTGACTCCAGCTTGGCTTTCAGTCGCTCCTGGTTGCCGCCAATCTCGTTATAGTCCGTGGTAATGTACCCGTCCGCACCATGGGTCGAAGATGTTTGACGAACAAGAATCCTATCACCAATCGCTAGAAAGTGAGGCACCGATCCACCCTCGGGCACTCCGAAGGGAAGAAAGGGTTTGCCCGGTAAAGGAGCCGGGCGGTTAACAATCTCGGGCCGCTGAATGGCGTCCAAATCGACACTCTCCCGAGTCATGGCGATCTCCTTGTTGGAGGCGATAAACACCGGAACCCGGTATGTCTCGGCAAGGTTGAAGGCGTTGATGGTAAGAGAGAAGCAGTCCTTCACGTCAACGGGTGCCAGCACCACCACCGGCAGTCCGCCGCTGCTGCCCCAGCGCATAAACTGAATGTCTCCGTCAGCACCGCGCGTTGCCGAGCCGGTAGAGGGCCCCAACCTTTGAACAACCACAATGACAATGGGAATCTCGCTTCCCACAGCGAAGGAAATGTGTTCGCTGTAGAGGCTCAGTCCCGGTCCTGCAGTGGCGGTCATGGCCTTCAGACCGGTCATGGAAGCGCCTAGGCAGGAACCCATGGAAGCGATTTCGTCTTCCCCCTGAATCACGATGCCCCCCAAGGGAGGCAATAACTGTAGCATGGTGTTGAAAATCGTGGTTGCAGGGGTAATGGGATACCCTGCAAAGTACCGGCATCCCGCCTCCACCGCTCCCCACGCAATCGCCTCATTCCCTTCCATAAGACTGAGTCCCATCTTACCCTCCGATAAAATCGTGACACGATTTTGTCTCATACGACTTCATCCCACGCTGGTCCGCCCGGAGGAAATTTTCAACAAGCAGCGGGGAATCCAAAACTAGTCCCAGAAATTCCTATGATAATTCCCAAAGCGGGAATGGCCAAAATTGCGTTCGCTAGGGGCCGTCGGGAGGGGGTCTTACAGACCCGCAACCCAAATTCCCACAAAGCTTCTTGGACGCCCCCATGATGTCAAAAGGGGCAATGCGCAGGCCCAGGAGATATAGGGCGTTTGATAGACTATTTTCTGGGGCTGCCCAGTGACAGATATTAGGGACAGGGGGCCGTTCCAAAGGCATGAGAGGTATGGTTGCGGGCTGGACGACCCCCTCCCGACGGCCCCTCGACCAAGCAAGAAGTTCTTCAAGTTATTTCTGGGACGTGATATTAGACTGCATTGCCCAGCCATGCCACACGATCCGCCAGTGCGGGAAAGCGTTCCCGCGCTTCGCTGACCTCATTGAGATCAATCTCCGTCTGCAGAATCAGTTCCTCGTCCCCACTACTCGCCCGTGTTACCCCCCAGGGATCCACCATCATGCTATGCCCCACGAACTGGGTGCCCCTGTTCACCCCCGCTGAGTTTGCAGAAACAAGAAAACACTGGTTTTCGAGAGCACGCACCCGATTGAGTATCATCCAATGTTCCAGCCGTGGATACGGCCAGGCTGAAGTGATGAGAAACACTTCCGCTCCTTTTTCAACCATCCGTCGAAAGAGCTCCGGAAAACGAAGATCATAGCATGTGGCAAGGCCAAAGTTCCCTAAGGGCGTCTCCGCCACCACCACGGCATCACCACTGCTCAAGATCTCATCTTCCTTGGAGTTGTAACCAAAGAGATGAATTTTCCGGTAGTTCGCCAAGATCTCGCCTTCCGGCGAGAGCAGATAGCTCGAGTTGTAGTATTTGCCTCCCACTTTCTCCACAAAACTGCCCGTGTGAAGATAACCCCTCAATTCCTTCGCCACACCTTTCAGTGCGCTCAGGGTGGGACCGTCCTTGTCCTCAGCCTCGGACACATAGCGATCAAAACCCATGAAACCAATGTTCCAAAGCTCCGGTAAAACAATCAGGTCTGCACCACGGGCCTTGCGAACTTGCGCCACAGCCTTCTCTATGGTTGCCGTCTTGTCATCCTCTACAACACTCATCTGTATGGATGCCACCAACATCTCCTGGCACTCCTATTCCGCCGTCATGTCGTTGATCGTGCACTATCACAGCTCAAGGGGCTGTTGCCGAAATCACATACCTCATATGATTATCAGGGTTGTGATGTCTTTCCCGAAATGCCTGGCGGGAGGCCTTCGTCATTTCAGGATGTTACGGAATGGGGGACCCCCTGGCCCGGTCCTCACCAATCGGGGCAGGGTAGTGCTTGTAAAGTCTGTGCAAAGTTCGTTTCTGCTTCCATGAAGTTGATCCCATTGAGTGAGGACCGGGAACAGCGGACGGGGGAGGAATCACCCGTCCGTAACACCTTGAAATGACCAGGCCGGGAGCCTCGGTATTGAAGGAAAGACATCGGAACCCCCATTTAGAATCAAATCTGGCAACAGCCCGTCCATTCAAGACTCTGGCCGGGATTCTCATCTTTAAGGTTCAACAAAAATCTTACCCCTGCCGCTGTCACATAAGGTGACCCATCTCAAAACACCATAAACGCTAAAAGACTTTCAGTCTATCTATGGCCTCCTTGATAGACGCTTCGTCTGTGGCGAAGGAAAAGCGGATATAGCGGTCCTCACCGAATACAGACCCCGGCACACAGGCGATGTGGAACTCATCGAGCAGGTATTCACAAAGGTCCACAGATCCTGAAACCCCCTCTATCCGACCATAAAGACTGCCCACATACACAAAAAGATAAAAGGCGCCCGCAGGTTTGAATGGGTCGAAACCCCTGACTCCCTGCAAGCCTTCCAGCATGAAGTCTCTTCTTTTTTGAAAGGATTCACAAAAACGTGCCACCACGGTCTGATCCGAAGAGAGGGCAAAAGTCACCGCCTTCTGGGCAATGGAACTGGGGCATGACGTGGCCTGACCCTGTATCTTTGTGGCAGCGCTGATCAGGGCTTCCGGCCCGACAGCATAGCCGATGCGCCATCCAGGCATGGCATAGGTTTTTGAGACACTGTTGACAATGATGACTTTTCCCTTCAGATGAGGAGCCACAGAAAGGAGATTGACGAATCTTCGGCCATCAAAGACAAATTTCTCATATACATCGTCGGAAATGACCAGGAATTCGGATTCCTCAACGATTCGGCCGATCGCTTCCAGCTCCCTTTCCGTATAAACAGCCCCGGTCGGGTTGGAGGGCGAATTGATAATCAGAATCTTCGTCTTCCCGGTGATCGCGCTCCTCAGGCGGTCCAAGTCCAACTTGAAGCCCTCTTCCTTCTTGGTTGCCAAAACGACGGGCACGCCGTCTGAAAGCTTGACCATATCCGGGTACGACAACCAGTAAGGAGATGGAATGATGACTTCGTCTCCGGGGTTCAGAAGGGCCTGAAACAGGTTGTGCAGCGCATGCTTTCCCCCATTGGAAACCATGACTTCAGAAGTCTCGTACGTCATTCCAAGCTCTTTTTCATATTTCCCGATAATAGCCTCCTTCAATTCACTTATGCCTCCTGCAGGCGTGTACTTGGTAAAACCTTCCTCCAGTGCCTTGCTCGCCGCCCCTTTGATCTCTTCCGGGGTGTCAAAGTCCGGCTCGCCCGCAGAGAAGTTGAGTACGGGGACGCCCCTTGCTTTCATCGCTTTGGCTTTGGCAGAAATGGTCAATGTGGCCGAAGGCTTGATCCTTTTGGCTCTTTCCGACAAGTTCATAGTGTTCCTCTCTTACTCCTCGTAGTTTTCGCTATCGCTGAGGGCCTCTCTCTTTGTAAGCAACTGCTTAAAGGACTATTAGAGCCTCTCCCAAATATTGCGGCAATACTGTCATTTCGACCCCCGTGAAAGCAAGGGGAGAAATCCTTATTAGTGTTATCAAAGATTTCTCAGTCACTTCGTTCCTCCGAAATGACACGGTTATTTATGCAACTAAGTACTATTATAACGTCCCAGAAATTCCTATCATAATTCCCAAAGAGGGAATGGCCAAAATGGGGCTCTAGGGGGCGTCGGGAGGTGGTCTTACAGACCCGCAACCCAAATTCCCACGAAGCTTGTTGGACGCCCCCATCATGTCAACAGGGGCAACGTGCAGGCCCAGGAGATATAGGCCTTTTGATAGACTGTCTTCTGAGGCTGCCCAGCAACAGATATTAGGGACAGGGGGCCGTTCCAAAGGCATAAGAGGTATGGTTGCGGACTGGACGACCACCTCCCGACGCCCCCTCGAGCAAGCAAGAACTTCTTCAAGTTATTTCTGGGACACCACACTGGCTTTCTTCATATCAATCCCGCTTCGCTGAGGGGTCTTTTCTCCAGAATACGTTCAGGTCCAAAAATGGAAAGATCCAATGAGGGCACTTGACCCAAAATAAGCTCGGCGAGATATCGGCCCACAGCAGGCCCCTGTTGGAGCCCGTGACCGGAGAACCCGTTGGCCAAGAAAAAGCCTTTTAATTCCGGCCACTCCCCCAGGATGGCGTTTCCGTCCAGGGTGTTGACTGCATAGAGCCCTGCCCAGCCTCGGACCAGCTTGAGTGTATCAAAGGCGGGAACGAACACGGCCAGTTCCGGCCAGAGCAACTCCATGAATCGCTTGTCATCCCAGGAAAGACTGAATCCCACCGGGTCATCGTCCATGGACTTGCCCAGGAGGATCAGGCCACCTGTCTCGGTCCGGAAATAGAGACCCGACGGCAGCACCGTGAGCGGCAAAGGCGCTTCCGGTTTGACGGCCGTATCCAGAGCAAAAACCTGACGTTTCACCGGTTCAACAGGAAGATTGACGCCTGCCGTCTTGGCGACCTTGGCCGCCCACGCCCCGGCACAGTTGACCACGAATTTGGAGGTCAGTTCTTGACCGGAGACCAGCCTTACGCCGGTCGCTTTCCCTGCAGCGGTCAGAATCGCGGCGACCTCGCCTTGGATGAATGTTGCTCCCAGAGATCTTGCTTTGGCCTTGTATGCCATGAGAACGGCATAGGCATCGAGGTGGCCGTCCAGGGGCCCGAAAGTTCCTCCTGCAAAAGGACTCGGATCATAGAGAGGAAAACGCCTTTTGATCTCCTCAAGGGACCACCAGGTCACCGAGCACCCGAGGCTTTGCTGCATGGCCAGGGCCTTCTCAGCGCTACTACGACCAACCTCATCTGTGATAAAAAGGTTCCCTTCCCGATGGAACGCGATATAGGGTTTTTCACCCTCCACGGCCATGTCTTCTTCGAAGCGATCCAAAACTTCAAAAGCGTGCTGGGAGATTTGTACGTTTTCCCTGAGGCTGAACTGAATGCGAACATTGGCCATAGAAAGGGTGGTTGAGGCCCGTGCATAGGTGGGGTCCATCTCAACCACAGCCACCTGGATTGTGTTCTCACGCTTTTTGAGGTTATACGCTGTGGCACAGCCCATGATGCCGCCGCCGATTATGATGATGTCATAATGTCTTTTTTCCATAGAGGCTCTGATTTCAATGCTCTTTTGCCATCTGCCATAACACCTCCATAGCTCGAATACAGGGTTCAAGTCAACTCTCGACAATTGATGATTGAGGGATTCAGGGATTCGGGAATTGGGGAATTTAGGGATTGAGGATGGACGATTGACAAATGACAAACGACCAATGACTAATGATGAATGACCAGTCCCTTGACTCCGCCTTGCCCGTAAGATAGGATGCTGCCCTGTTTTCCACCAGTCCGCATTTCGAGCGGACGGTTTTTGGTATATCTTGGTAAAGAGGTTTTCTATGGAAACAGGATCATATCGCCATTGTATGCCCAGGTTCAGGCTACTCGACGATCGCCAGATACAGCGCATTCATCACGCCGCCCTCAGAATTCTCGATGAAGTGGGAGTCAAGATCTACCACCAAGGAGCTGTGGGTCTCATCACCGGTCACGGAGGGAGGGCAAAGGATGGGAATGTTGTTCAAATCCCGGCTTTTCTTGTCGAAGAGGCCATTCGGTCCGCGCCTTCTAATGTCTTGATTTTCAACAGAAAAAAAGAGCTTGCCATGGAGCTGGGCGGCAGAAGGATACACTTCGGCACGGGAACCGACTTGCCCAAAACTGTGGATCTGAATACCAGGGAAATCCGGGATACCCTGGCAGAGGATATCATCGTCAGCACCAAGATCAGCGACGCTTTGCCCCAGATCGACTTCATCGGGTCCTATGGCCTTCCAAAGGATGTCACACCGGGCCTTCACTATATCCGGTGTTTTCAGCTGGAAGTGGAAAACAGCGTTAAGCCCATATTCTTTACCGCCGGATCGCAGGAAGACTTGAAAACCATACTGGATATGGCGGCCGCCGTTGCTGGAAGCATGGAGGAACTATCCAACTTCCCTTTTCTCATCCACTACGCCGAGCCTACCTCCCCCCTGTGCCATTCCGAAGAGGCGGTATCCAAACTGATCTTATGCTCGCAGAAGCGTGTTCCCATCAACTACACCCCGGCCCTCCTGGCAGGCGCCACCGGTCCTGTGACATTGGCCGGCGCCCTTTCCGTGGCTGTGGCTGAAG
>Ga0209427_10009345_pt1 | contig 10948 bp, 9 predicted proteins | sample DeeMarSWOR136_30_FD_187465 | JGI IMG/M metagenome (GOLD analysis project Ga0209427, IMG submission 187465) | Marine sediment microbial communities from White Oak River estuary, North Carolina - WOR-1-36_30 (SPAdes) (version 2) | ecosystem: Environmental > Aquatic > Marine > Intertidal zone >... | reverse complement strand
CAGTAAGAGGAAACCGTCATAGCCGCCACGATCCTTTTTTCGGTTGTCATTAGTCATTGGTTATTGGTTGGTCGTTACTGGGTACTGGTCAGTTGCCTGATACCCGATACCTGATACCGGATGTAACACCTTGGCCGGCTTCAAAATGTCCGGCATCTGGGTTCGGGCGTCTGGCATCGGCCTCACAGTCTTTCCACAGCCTTACAAAATACCTCACCGCGTTCGGCATAGTCCCTGAACATGTCAAAACTGGAGCACCCTGGTGATAGGAGCACTACGTCACCGGGAGCTGCTGCCGGGTGTGCCAGATGGACTGCGTCTGCGAGGGTCCTTGTCCCTTCACTATGCGTTAGCCCACCCAAGGCGTTCAAAATCTTTTCCCCGGCCTCCCCAACGGCAATGAGTCTCTTGACCCTCTTTTTTACGAGCTCCTTCAGGGACGTGTAACTGCCACCCTTGTCCCGGCCCCCCATGATCAAGATCACCGGGGAGTCAAAACTCTCAAGTGAGCGTTTGACAGCATCGACATTGGTAGCCTTGGAATCATTGTAGTACTGAACACCGTTGACGCTCCTGACATATTCCAGCCGGTGATGCAGGCCTTCATAGGTGTCGAGTGCCATCTGGATACCTGACCGGTCAGCCGCTGCAACCAACGCTGCAAGGCTTGCAGCCGCAGCATTCTCCAGGTTGTGCTCTCCCGTAAGCCCAAACTTGGCCAAGCTAAGGATGACCGGAGCTTTTCCGGGAAGGCTGCAGATCATCTCCTTGTCACGAATCACGGCCCCGTGTCGAGTATCTGAGTTAATGTTGAAATAGAGTTTTTGAGCCCGAATCCACGATTCAAGTTCGCTAACCGCAGGGTCGATCCTGTTTAAGACCGCCACATCGGTGCTCTCTTGATTTTTGAACAACTTTCCCTTTGATCGCACATAGTGACGGAAATCGTTGTAACGATCGAGATGGTCTTCTGTAATATTTAAGATAACGCCTACTTTAGGCCTGAAGCTCTCTATTGTATCGAGTTGAAAACTGCTGATTTCTGCTACAATCACGTCTGCATGCGTGCCGGAATTAAGGTAGTCAATCAGTGGGGCGCCTATATTGCCCCCCACAAATACCTTGCGCCCGGAAGCCTTCAACATCTCTCCAATAAGACTTGTGGTAGTGGTCTTGCCATTGGTCCCCGTGATGGCGACAATCAGTTCCTTTATGTAGCGGGAAGCCAATTCCACCTCACCAATCACCGGTACCCCTGCCGCCCTTGCTGCCTCCATGGGTGTTATCCTGTGTGGCACCCCGGGACTCACAACAATAAGATCTGAGTCCGTAAAACTTTCGATCCTGTGTGTCCCAAGCTCCAGGGAAATGCCCATGTTAAAGGCCTCATGAACATAGGAGTTAAGTTCATCCTTTTCCTTCAGGTCGGTTGCTGTAACTTGCGCCCCCCGATCCTTCAAGAACCGGGCGACCGCAAGTCCGGTCTTGGCCAAACCAACGACTAAGACCTTCTTGTTTTCGAAATCCAACTTTGAATCTCTGGACATAGACCTGCCTATCGCAACTTCAACGTGCTGACCGCAAACAGGCCCAAAATAATGGCAATGATCCAGAACCTGACAATCACCTTGGGCTCAGGCCATCCCTTTAACTCAAAGTGATGATGGATAGGAGCCATGCGGAAAATGCGACGTCCGCTGGTCACCTTGAAGAACCCCACCTGAAAGATGACTGACAGGGCCTCTATGACAAAAATGCCTCCCACAAGGGCCAGGAGGATCTCATGTTTGGTAATCACCGCAACCGTTCCCAATGCTCCACCCAATGGAAGGGAGCCCACATCTCCCATGAATATTTGGGCCGGATAGGCGTTGTACCAGAGAAATCCCATACCAGCCCCCACTAGAGCACCGCAAAATACTGCCAGTTCCCCGCTGCCTGCCACATACTGAATCTGAAGATAATCGGCGATCTTCATATGGCCTGCCACGTATGACAGTACTATATAGGTGGCAGCAGCCACTGTCACAGGTCCGATAGCAAGACCATCCAGGCCGTCGGTCAAGTTCACCGCATTAGAGGTTCCCACAATCACCGCGGTGGCAAAGAGGATGTAGGCCCAGCCAAGATCAGGCGCTACCTGCTTCAAAAAGGGAACGCTCACATGGGTATCGAAATCGGCACGTGCATAAAGAAGCCCGGCTACGAGCAACCCTATGCCCGCCTGGATCACAATCTTGATTGGTCCTGGAAGCCCCCCGGTTTCCTTCTTGACTTGCATCAGGTAGTCATCTAGAAACCCGATAGCGCCATAGCTGATCGTGACAAGGAGGACTATCCACACGAAGAAATTGCTCAGGTTGGCCCAAAGAAGTGTGGCCGTCACAATGGCAAAAAGGAGCAATATCCCCCCCATGGTAGGCTTGCCGGTCTTGGTCATGTGAGCTGGGGGACCGTCCGTCCTCACATACTGGCCTATCTGACGCTCTGTAAGTTTTCTTATCACCCATGGTCCCAACAACCAACAGATCAAAAGTGCGGTGAGACTTGCATAGATAGTCCGAAACGTAATGTAGCGAAATATATTAAAGGCGGAAAAGGTTGTATGGAGCGGATAGAGTAAGTGATAAAGCATGTCCGTTACTCGTTACTCGTTACTCGTTACTCGTTACTGGTCATTGGTCATTAGTCACTGGTCACTGGTTACTGGTCTGATACCGGATGCCGTACACTGGCATCAGGTATCTCGCATCGGGCGTCGCTCAATAGTCAAACGTCAATCGTCAGCCCTTCAACGACCTTTTCCATAGCCATGAGGCGCGATCCCTTCACAAGGACCCAGTCTCCGGGTCCCGAGCGCTCCTTAAAGGCTTCTACGATCTGTTCCTTGGTGCCGACAAAAATCTTTCTATGGTCCATACCTGCTCCCGCAGCACCTTCGGCCACTATGCCTGCAAATTCACCTGTAGCAAAGAGGCCCGCTATGCCGGCGCGGGCCGCCAAGATTCCAATCTTCTTGTGGGCATTTTGGGCGTGTTGCCCGAGTTCCATCATGTCTCCTATGATAAAGATTCCCCTTCCGCTACCCTTTAAGGAACACAGCGTCTCAATAGCCACTGCCACAGAGCCCGGATTCGCATTGTATGTATCGTTGATGAGGTGAATGCCACCCGGAAGTGTTGAGATTTCCATGCGCCCCGGAAGGGAGACAGCAGATTCCAAGCCCTTTTTTACCTCTTCTATTGAGAGGCCAACCCGGTATCCCACAGCAGCGGCAGCCAAGGCGTTGTAAATTGCACCCTTGCCGAGAATCTTTAGGGAGATCCGAACCGACTCGTCATACCAGGAAAGATCAAAGGAAGAACCCGCGAGGGTCTGAGATACCGGGGTTCCCGATACCTCGGCCGAACTCTCAATGCCGAAGGTTACCACTCGTCCGCCAAACCGCTCCGCCAACCTGCAAACCCTATGGTCATCAACATTTAATACTGCCGTGCCATCTTGCCCCAACCCCTCAAGGAGCTCACCCTTGGCCTCCATAACACCATCGATATCTTTCACACCCTCCAGATGACCAGGTTCTACATTGGTAATCACACCCAGATCCGGATCGGCGATTTCAGCAAGCCGGCGGATTTCACCTGGATGATTCATGGCAAGTTCGAGAACAGCCCATTCATGGCTGTCGCTTAAGCCAAACAGGGTGAGGGGCAATCCAATCAGGTTGTTGAAGTTGCCGGGCGTCTTCAACACATTGAAGGCTTGGCCCAGCATCGCAGCTGTCATCTCCTTGGTCGTGGTCTTGCCATTAGTTCCGGTAATGGCTACCACTGAAACATTGTTCTGCCGTCGAACAAACGCAGCCAGGTCTCCTAGGGCCCTTAGGGTGTCTGGCACGGCCATCCAAAGTTCCCCCTGCCCGGGTACTGAGGACTGCTTGCTGATATAGTCCTCGGCCACCAGCACACCCATGGCCCCACTGCGAAAGACCTCTTCCAAAAAGTCGTGTCCGTCGTGCTTTTGTCCCCCAATGGCTACAAAAAGATCGCCAGCCTTGGTCGTCCGGGAATCAATGGAAATAGCTTGAAATCGAGTCCCGTCATCCCCACATACAAGACGCCCGCCTGTTGCCTGTAAGACATCCGAAACGGTCCAGGTTTTTGAGTCATTGGTCATTGGTCATTGGTCATCAGTCCGATACCGGATGCCTGATATCTTACACCGGCATCCGGTATCTGGCATCCGGCATCGGTGAATGGTTACTGGTCATTAGTCAATATCAAATATCAGATATCAAATATGCTCTGCCAATCCCTCCAGCACTCTCCTCGCCTCTACCCTGTCGTCAAAGGGTATGGTCGTCTCACCTATTATCTGATAGGTTTCATGTCCCTTGCCTGCTATGATTACCGTGTCCCCAAACCTGGCCGCGCGAAGCCCTAAAGCAATGGCTTTCCTCCGATCCGGCTCCACAACATAGCCTCTGGTATCAAAACCATTTGCCAATTCCCTGGATTCATACCGGTGGTTTTGCACAGCAGCAGTCCCCTCGACAATACCAGCCAGTATGGCCCCCGGCGCCTCGGTACGCGGGTTATCAGAAGTCAATACCACAAGATCACTGAGTCGGCCTGCGGTCGCGCCCATCATGGGGCGTTTGTCTCGATCCCGATCCCCTCCGCAACCAAATATGGTAATCACACGGCCGGATGTGAGCCCTCTCAAAACAGCCAACACATTTTCCAGGGCGTCCGGCGTATGGGCATAGTCGACAAAGACTGAAAGCCCTATGTTATTGGCCACGCACTCAAGCCGGCCCGGCACCCCCTGAAGATCCTTGATCCCTTGCTGAATTGTGTCTAAGGGGATCCCGAGCCCTGTTGCCACACCTGTGGCAGACAGGATGTTGTATACGTTGTGGTTTCCCACCAGGGAAGATATGAAATCAAAATCGCCCCCAGGGGTCTGTACTTTGCCTGAGGTGCCGTCTATGGTGACGTTGACATCTTGAGCCCGGATTTCGCACTTGTCTGAAAACCCAACGCGAAAGCACGGAACCGTGACCTCGCTGGATAACCCCTTTCCCCTTGGGTCATCCCAGTTAACAACAGCAACGGCACGTCCCCGCTTCGACCCGATCCCCAGTCGCCCTACACAAAGTTCCCTTTTGCACTGCCAATAGGTTTCCATGTCCCCGTGGTAGTCGAGGTGTTCCCTGGACAGATTGGTAAAAACCCCCATATCGAACTCGCAGAAGGCTACGCGATGGAGATCAAGGGCGTGGGATGAGACCTCAAGGACCACGTGAGTTATCCCGCTGTCGGCCATATTGCGCAGAAGCCGCATCAGATCAAGGGACTCGGGTGTCGTCACCGGATTGGTAAAGCTTTGCCCTCCAAATCGGTAGTTGATTGTGCCGATAACGCCGACTTTGAAGCCGGCAGCATTCAAGATGGACTCTATGAAATAGGCCGTTGTTGTCTTACCGTTTGTACCAGTAATGCCGATCATACAAAGCTCTCGGGACGGATCCCCATAAAATGCCGACGAAAGGCCGGCCAGTGCCAGCCGGGCATTTTCAACCTGAGCTACACTGACCAACGGCGGCCCGGCCCATTGCTTTTCTGTTAAAACAGCAACAGCTCCCTTTTCGATCGCCTCTTCAATGTAGGCGTATCCGTCACAGCGATGGCCCTGGATCGCCACAAACAGCCCTCCGGGCGTCACAGTGCGCGAATCATAGTGTATTGAGTCGATGATCTGATCCTCAAGCCCAACAAAATGCATAACCGCTACGGTCTCCAGAAGAAGACCTAACTTCACCCCATCGTCGGTGCCTCGCATGAGACCCTCAGAGACTCCCCTGCCCGCCGATGATCCTCCCTTCTATTCGTTCCGGGGCTATCCCGCCCAAGGTCCGTGTACTCAGGGGTGGCCAGTTCAGGAGGAACCTTCAAATACCGAAGAGTTTCCCGAATGATACGTCTGAATACCGGAGCGGCCACTACCCCGCCAAAATGGTGTTTCTTAGGCTCATCAATGACCACCAGAACGACGATCTCCGGGTTTTCAGCAGGCACAAATCCTACAAAGGAAGCTATGTATTTATCTTCTGCATACCCCCCTCCTGTGGGGTCCGCCTTCTGGGCCGTACCGGTCTTTCCGGCAACCCTGTACCCCCCCAGGGCCGCCCGAACACCTGTACCACCCTTCTCCACGGCTCTTTCCATCATACGCGTTAAACGCCAGGCGTTTTCAGATGAAATGACCTGTCGCAGGGCAGTGGGTTGAAAACTCTTTACTACACCGCCATGCACGTCCGTCATCCCCTGCACCAGAAACGGCTTCATCAGAAGCCCATCATTGGCTATGGCGGAAACCGCAGCCGCAAGCTGCAAGGCTGACACAGAAACGCCCTGTCCAAAACAAATCGCAACAGCATCGATCTCAGACCAGCCCCCAACCGGGGATAAGCTCCCCTGGGTCTCGCCTGGACACTCAACACCCAATCTATCGCCAAGACCGAATTCCTTGAGTTTGAGGTAGAGGTAGGCCGAACCGACCTTTTCGCCCACCTTGGCAGCGCCAATGTTGCTAGAGTATTTTAGAATATCCTGGAGTGAAAGCGCAGCATGGGGACGAATGTCATGCACAAAATTCTTGCCAACCCTGTAGACCCCCTCCTCGCAGTAAAATTCTGAACCAGGTTTGCAGAGTCCCGATTCCAGGGCTGCGGCGCCAAGGAATATCTTCAATGTGGAACCCGGCTCAAAGGAGTCTGTAATCGCACGGTTCCGCCACAACCAGGGTTCATATTGGCCAAATGCATTTGGATTAAACCTCGGCACGTGAGCCACGGCCAGGATTGCCCCTGTCCTGGGAGCGATCACCAGTGCCATGCCCGACTTGGCCCCAAACTCCATTACCCCTTCAGCAAGGGCCGCCTCGGCAATATACTGAATGTTCTTGTCAATGGTCAAAATCAGGTTATACCCTGGCTTGCCTTCAGGATAGGGGCCTTTAGCCGTAAAACCACGCCCAAGGGCATCTCTTAAAACCGTCAGGCTACTTTCACGGCCTTTCAAGAAGGAGTCATAATAGAATTCCAACCCCTCTAAACCCCTCCCGTCCGTTCCACAAAACCCTATTACCTGTGCAGCCAGGCTCTTCATAGGATAGAATCGGCGGCTCTCTGTGACAAAGTCGATTCCATCCAGCTTCAATTCTCTGACCCGCGAGACCTCTGTGGGGTCTGCATGCCTTTTGATCCAAACAAAGCTCTTGTCCGATAACAGCTTCTTCAAGAGAGACTTTTGCCCCAGGTTTAAGGCCCGCGCCAGCGCCGAAGCCGTCTGTTCTTTAGAACAAATCTGCCCGGGATGTGCGCAGATAGAAGCCACATCGATGCTTACCGCCACCTCCGCGTAGTTTCGGTCATATATGGTGCCCCGTTTGGAGCTGTTGTGAAAGTCCTTCTTGTACTGGTCCGCAGCCCTGGACCGAAGCTGCTTGCCCTCAAGGACCTGCAATTGAAAAGCCCGGCCCATCATGAGAACAAACCAAACCCCCAAGACAGCCCCCACCACAATGATCCGAAACCGAATCCACTTTAACCGATTCGATTTCTTTTTTCTGCGGGTCCTCATGGGATCACTACGACCTGTTTTGAATCAGGCATCACCAGCCCTCGTTGCCGGGCTATGCGTGTGACACGCTCAGGAGACCTCAAACGGGCCCCCTCTACCTGTAGCTTCCTGTGAAGCTCCATCAAACGCTCGTGCTCCTCAGTGGCTTCGGTAACTTCATATCCCGTTCGCACATACTGCACCCTACACCAGGTATAGACCAGGAGTTCTGCCATAAGAAACACCATAAGCGCGATCCATAATATGAACACCATGCGATGTCGGCCCTTTGAAACTCTCTTCTTCTTCATGGCGCCCCCTTTCTAAATTGAATATTGACTATTGTCGATTGAAAGACCCAATATTCAATCATCAATATTCAATCATCAATCGTCACTGAGCCGTTCCGCCGCCCGTAACCTACCGCTTCGAGCCATAGGATTTGCCTGAACCTCAGCCGGACCGGGTCGCGCCGGCTTCTTGGTCAGGATAGACACCTGGGGTGTTTTTCCGCACACACACATTGGAAAGTGTGGTGGACAGGTACACCCCCGGGCAAGGGCTTTGAAGCGTTCTTTGACGATGCGGTCCTCAAGCGAATGGAATGACAGGATGCAAAGCCGCCCCCCCGGATTAAGGAGATTGACTGCCTCATCCAGAAATTCTTCCAAGGCCTCCAGTTCCTGGTTCACTGCAATCCTTATTGCTTGAAATGTCCGCGTGGCCGGATGGATTCGCCCCCGACGATGCCGAGCCGGAACCGCCTTCTCGACAACCTCGGCAAGTTGCAAGCTTGAGCGGATCTCTTGCCGGCGGCGTGCAGCCACAATAGATTTTGCAATACGAACGGCCCATGGCTCCTCTCCATACTCGGCTATTAGGTCTGCAAGGTCTTTTCCCGATAGCCTGTTTACAATTGCCGCAGCCGTGTGGCCCTGTTCTGGATTCATACGCATATCCAGAGGCTCGTCCCGCATGAAGCTGAAACCTCGGCCGCTTCCTTCCAGTTGGTAGAGTGAGAGCCCCAAATCGAGCAAAATCCCGTCCACCCCGGTGGTATGCAACCGGGAAAGAATTTGTGGAAGATGGGTAAAGTTGTCGTGAAAGATTTGAATGTTCGGTTTAAACCGACAGAGGGATTTCCCGGCATAGGCAATCGCATCCGGGTCTCGGTCGATGCCGATGAGACGGCCGCTTGGGCCGATGGCCTCCAGAATAGCCTGGGCATGGCTACCCCCCCCTAAAGTACCGTCTACGTAAGTCTTGCCAGGTAAGCAGTTTAGATAGTCAATGACCTCTCTAACCATAACCGGGACATGGCGATATTGCATGGCCAACTCACCTTAAAGCCCCAGTTCAGCAATCTCGTTCCTCAGATCCTCGTTCTTCAGATCGTTGTGCAGATTCTCATCCTCCTGAGCATAGCTTTCCTTAGCCCATATCTCAAAATGATCGAGCACCCCTACAAGAACGACACCTTTGTCTAGACCCGCATACTGCCGCAGGATTGGTGGAATCAGAATACGCGCCTGCTTGTCAAGCATACATTCATGGGCACCGCCTATGAAAATGCGCCGGAAACGCCGCATATTTTCGCTTCTCCGAGCAAGGTTGAGGATACGCTCTTCAATCTTGTGCCATTCTTCAAAGGTATAGCAACAGAGGGAACTATCCATCTTCGAGATCATAAGCCCGTCCACGCTACTCTGCTTCAACACATCCCGAAAACGGGCCGGAATAATCAATCGGCCTTTGGAATCCAGGTTATGAGAGGAACTGCCCCGAAACATATCTTGACCTTAACCGCCTCTACTTACATCCACTTTACTCCACAATTCGGCGTAATATAGACTTAGAATTGTAATGTCAAGAAAAAAATGCAAGTATAGTCATTATTTTTTTGAATAATTCGTGGAAGTTAAACTTCAAGAGTGTAGATGATCTCTGGTGGTCTATTGTGGGGGGATAAGAAAGGTACAACATATAGTAGTAATGTGTCTCTAGGCCACCATATGAGTCGAATCCGACGGCTCACTCATCGCCGCAGCTGATATCGTCGCACCATCCGGTTGTGCTCACGTAGGGTTGGAGAAAAGTGGTGGGAGCCGTCATTTTTCGACACGAAGTACAGGTAGGGTTCCTCGGATGGATACAGGACCGCTTCAATGGAAGCTCGGCCGGGATTGGCAATAGGGCCCGGTGGCAGACCCTTGATCCGGTATGTGTTATACGGACTCATGGTTTTGAGATCCTTGCGAGTCAAGTTCCCATCAAAGTCCTTAATGCCGTAGATGACCGTAGGGTCGCTCTCAAGGCGCATGCGGCGCTTTAGTCGATTCAGAAACACGGCCGCAATGAGCGGTCGTTCTTCGGGTTTTGACGTCTCCTTTTCCACAATAGAGGCAAGGGTTACCACCTGATGGGTGGTAAAGCCCCTGGCATGGACCCGCTCGGTCCACGCGGGTGTAAAGACCGAACGAAAATGAGCAACCATCTTCTTTATGATCTGTTCAGAAGTAACCCCTTTGTGGAAATGATAAGTCTCCGGAAATAGATATCCTTCAAAGGCATGACCTTCTATGCCAAGGGCCTCTATGAGGCCGGGATCGGAGGCTGCCTGCAAAAAGGCCTCCGCAGATACAAGCCCGGCTCTTTCAAGGGCTTGCCCTATCTCAAAGACCGTGGACCCCTCAGGGATGACTACTTTATGAGGGAGGGTTTCGCCCCTGATCAGGGTATCCAGGATGGCTCCGGGCGACATCGAGCCGGAAAGTTCGTATTCACCCGCTCGAATCCGCCTCTCATCCCTTTTGAGATAGGCAAGCCACCGAAATTTTTTCGGGTGGCGCACCAGGCCGGCTTTTTCAAGCTGGGCGACTGTTTCGAAAAAGCTCTGGCCCGGTTTTATCCAGACCACACGGCTGGTTTCAGACGTGCCTACCGGAGTTGTGGCATATTGATAAAAGAACAGGGCCGCGCCTCCGGCCGCAAGGGATAAGATAACCACCACAAATAGTATTACTTTAAACAGTTTCACGCTTTCTCACTCATGTCTAAATCCCGAGGCTCCCGGTGGACACCATAAGCTTTCCGACTATAAGCAATGGTAGCAATAAATCGCGATATGGTCAAACCGTAACCAGCAATTATCGGTGCAAAACACAACAAGATTGCGGAGCCTGTTCCGAGCGTAGCGAGGAATCTCCTTTGGTCCATATTCGGCCTATCTATTCGGTTTTCTCAACTGGCAGCTCCGAGTTTGCTTCGGCTTCGCCTCGCAACCACTAACGCTCCCTGGCCCAGACCGGCTTTTTTCCCTTAGG
>Ga0209427_10009343_pt1 | contig 10950 bp, 5 predicted proteins | sample DeeMarSWOR136_30_FD_187465 | JGI IMG/M metagenome (GOLD analysis project Ga0209427, IMG submission 187465) | Marine sediment microbial communities from White Oak River estuary, North Carolina - WOR-1-36_30 (SPAdes) (version 2) | ecosystem: Environmental > Aquatic > Marine > Intertidal zone >... | reverse complement strand
GTCTTCGAATTTGCCTTTAGCCATAGCGAGGCGGGCTTCAACAATCTGGCCATGAAAATTATCAAGGTTATCACGGCGGATCGTATCTGTGATTTGCTCTGCCAGCTTCCAGTCTTCTGTCGCAAGTGCTATATCCAAAAGGTGGCTTGCAGCAAGTTTCATTTGCTCAAAAGACGGCCCCTCGGATATACGCTGTTGCAAAGTTCCTATTTCTACGGCCCTGTTTAACTGGTGAGCTGCTTTTTCCAGCTCGTTATAACTGCGATAAAATATTCCAAGCTGGGCTGCGCGGCGAATCGGGTCAACAATACTCGATAGCACCTGCTCTTCTATTTCCTTGAGCCTCTGTTGCGAAATATTTGCCGGGTCAGGTTCAGAGAGCACCTGCTTATAAACCAGCACAGCAGAATTATCCGGAAAACATTCCAAAAATCGATTGACCAGGTCTTTGGCCCGGGTCGCCTGGCCTTGCGATATATAATTTCTGCAAATACTAATGACAGAAGCTTGTTCAACAGAATTTGGCTCTATCAGCAGCAGTTTTCCCAGCAGTTCTGCTTCAAGCTGCCTGTAGCTTTTCAATTCTTCTGTCATAGATCCGATATCGGCCGTCAATTCAACAGGCTCTTTTTCTTCAGGGACGATTTGCTGATCAATAAGGTCTGAACTTCCCTGGTTTTTCTTTTGCGCCATAGTCAGTCGAATTTGCTGTATTCTGGCCCAGGTCAGCGCCAGTCTGAGTTTGATCGTATCGGGCTCATCCCTCGTAATGCTCTCCAATTCTTTTTCAGCCTCATCAAACTGCTTTGCGCCAATATAAGTCTTGATACGAAGCTTCCGGCTTCTATCATTGGAACCGAAATATTCTTCAAAAACATCTATATTCTGCATGGCCCCTGACCAGTGACCGAGCTCCAAAACAACATCAACATAATCCAAATGCGCTTCAGGTTTGGTCTGGCTAATTCCTGAATTGAGCGCACTTATCAGAAATTCATTGACAGCACCAACTTCAGGAGTGTCTTTGAAAATCTTCGCAAGAGTGTAAGAAAGCTGCGCAAATTCGGGGTCTCTCGGCCAGGGTGGTTCAGGTGGTTTAAGTGCTTTCAACTGTTCGTAAGCTGCATATAACTTTCTGACGGCGTCTTCTTTATTTCCCTTAGCCAGCTCAAGCATTCCCCTCCATTTAATAACCAGCGGCTCTTCACTACTGCCAGAAATCTGCTCGATTTCGTGCACGGCCTGCTCAGCACCTTTCAGCCAAAGCTGGGATTCCGACGGCCCCTGCGGTTCGCAAGGCTCAAGTATTTGCTCAATGTAGCAATTTGCGAGAAAAGCATACATCATAAATCTGTTACTTATATTAGCCTGATGTCGTGGACCGGGTACATCCTGTGCATCCGGCAAAGTCAATGCGTTCTTTGCTGTTTCTATTGCTTTTTCTACCTGCTGCTTTTGCCTATAAATAGCAAACCTGCGATAGTATAAATTGGCTGCATTTATCGCATAAACTACATTTTTCCCGTCCAATCTAATCGCCTGTTCAGTGGCCTCAATAGCCTTATCAAGATTTTCGAACCCCAGACGATGACCTGAATAACTGGAATAGAGCGAATAGAATTGAGAAATTGCAGCAAATGCCTCCGCACTGGAGCCAAAGTTGCGCACAAGCGACAAATACTCCGGTTCGAGTGCTTGAATTTGATCCTTTATCTGTGGAGAGCCGCCGCTTTTAGCAAGCATAAGCTTCAGCGCCAAAAGATTAATGTGTGCCTTCGGCTCGGTCCCTGCCATCTGAACTGCCTGCTCCAAAATCGCCGTTGCCTCTTTTGTCGCCTTATCCCTTTCTTCAAGGTTACCCCGTGAAGCGAAAAGTTCTCCTTTTGTGACAGCCGCCCTCGCCAAATACCAATAGGCATCGACATTATTTGGCTCAAACTCCTGTATCTTCTTCAAATCATCAACTGCCTGGGCAAGCGATTCGTCCGGATTCGTTACTGCTCCCAGAGATGCCATTTCAAGAGCGGCTCTGCCTCTGAGCAGATATAAATACGGTCCAAGGGACCGCTGAACAGTCTCCTTTCGTGCCGTTTCAAAGACATCCCATCCAGCCGTATTTTCCATAAGCAGGTCAGTATTGTCTGCCGCTTTCAAGAATTCTGACGCCTGCTTGTGCACTTCCTGCCAAATTCGACCTGCATTGCCAACAGACATTAGATGAGCACTGCTATCCGCCAATATATAAAAATACTTTAACCGGCCGTATCGAGCTTTCACATTGTTCGGATCTATCCTTATGATTTCGTCCCAGCATCCTAATACAAAGGGCCATTCTTTAATTTCGAGGTACATATCCACCATTTTGAAAAGTACCTCTTCTCTGAGTGTGTCGGTCTTTGCCCCCGCATAAGCACTGCGAAAACTGCTTTGGGCCCTATCGTAGTTTTGTTGTTTGATTTGTTCATCTGTCGCCTGACGTGCTGCTGTTAGGGCGTCCTCGGCGTCTTTGATAAATTCTGCCGGGTCTCGGCCCAAATACAGAATTGCTAAAATGACAACAATAACAAGAACTGCAAAAAACGCCGAGCCTATCAGTGCAACTTTTTTGTTTAACCTCCTGTTTGTCATAAATTAACCTCGTATCGGATATTCTGTATTTGGGATCTTCCTTAACATATCACGCTTTACTTTTCCCAGTCGGGCCAGTGCTGTGTTTCTAAAATAGGCAAAATCACTGCCAGGAGCTTTTCTCCCGCTTTAACTGCCTGCTCTTTTTTGGGTGGAATCAACGTCTGGTTAAAAACCAGCTCAACCTTGCAAAAATACGATGATTTGCGGAAAAGGTTCTTATTCAAAGCTATTCGAGCTTCCTCTCTGGAAGCCGCATAATCTTCATTGACCCTAAATAAGTACAAAACCGGAAATTTTCCACCCCTGGTGCCGAGATTTGCTTTTGTACTGCCAAAGACAAGATATTTTCCTCGCACTTTTTTCTCAAACCCGGCATTGTTGTTTATTTCAAACGTTACACTATCGGATGCCAATCTCTGAAAGCCACCACCGGCATAGCATTCTTCCGGCACATGCGGCACCCTGTCAGGAAGCCGGTAATAAGTAATAAACAACATAATTTTCTCAACAGCACTATTAGCTGCCGCATCGGTGTCTTCCAAAATCCATTGAATATAATCTTCGGTCCCTAATGCTTTGACTATTTCCTCATTCTCTATTTTGAGTTTTGATATCACTTTGTAAGAAGCTAAATCATTTTCGTCCAAAAAGTCCAAAGATTTCTTCAACGGCAGTGGTTCCTTCTTTAAGTAAACCCCGAAACTGCTTATTGCTATCGACATGCCAGCCCCAGCCGTTGCAAGCACCGCTGCACATATCAAAAAGGCCGGCTGCAAATAAACTCGTAATGCCCAGAAGTCATAAGTCAGAGATCGGAAGTCAGAGTCTGTCCTCTGTCGTCTGTGCCCTGTCGTCTGTCCTCTGTCGTCTGTCATCTGTCGTCTGTCCTTTTGGTAACTACATCGGCCTCTTCGATAAACAAACTCGACATAAACCAAGCAAGAAAACCATATAAGCCAAATGCCAACGGCAGCATCGCTAATCCAAGCGTGTCGTGATAAATACCCTGCGTGTACTTGGGATGTATCAGCACATAAATAAAGCCGGTAACTGTAACTCGCACGATATTACAAAATATCGCTATGGGTATCGTGCTGACCAACAGGACAAGTCGCTGCCATAGAGGTCTGTGGTGCAAATACGCCATAGCAACACCCAAAGCCAAAAAAGCCATCAGCAGGCGCATTCCACTGCAGGCCTCGGCCACATTAAGCGAAGGCTCCAGCCGTTGACCTTTATAAATCACATCTATCACGACGCCACTGACAGTAGCTTCCATTCCGCTGACCAAATTAAGCAATGCAGTTGCTATAGCAGCAGCAAGATGCCGCATCGGCATAGTAAGACTAACATAGTATCTGCGCGGCAACGGCACAGCAAAAATTAAAAAAGCGATTGGCAGCCACGTATATTTAACCAAACGCCACCCACCTAAAAACAACACAATCGCCCCAAGTGTTGCTATCATGCCGATGGGCTTTAAGTATCCGTACTGAAGCTGGACGATGTTAAACGGATAAAACAAAATCCCGCAAATCAGGAAAAACAAGCCGAGATAATTTGGCTTCAACTCGCCGTTCCGAGCGGAGCAAAGAATCTCTTCCTTACGCTGGTGGATGAAGTATAAACTGAAAACCGGTATTAGAAAGCCATGTGACCAGTTACTAGTTAGCCAGTCCCGGACGATTATGTCAATCTCATTGTGAAAAAGATAGCAGAACAGTATTCCTATTATCAATATCTTAATGTAGTTATGCAGCCCGAGTTGGCGCCACTGCTGTTTCGTATTGCGTATTTCGTATTGCGTATTGCGTCCTTTGCCATCCGCCATCTGTCTTCCGTCTTCCGCCCTCCGTCATCTGTTTTGTATTGCGCTTTACGCCTCTATTATAAGAGATTTGCAGTGTGTGCACTTCACACCATCAAAGAACAGGTGGGCGGTGCCCACCCTACCGCTTAAATAATATATGCCTAACCTCAATTTTGCAAAACTTCAATTAGAAGAACCAACTTGGGACAGGTCTGCGAGTGCCGAAATCTCTATCCGCAAAATTACGGTCATAAACAAAACCAAAACCATAAGTGGCCCTGAAAGCATTTCGCAGAATTGCCCGCCATCTGGAGGTTGCGTGTGTGCCGACATTGATTAAATCATTGGGCTTAATAAAGAAGTCCGGCTGCTCACCGCTTGCTATCTTATCCAAATCCACCATTACTATCTCTTCTTGCTTTCTTCCTATCCTTCTTACCACCTCAACGCGTTTCGGCCAGGCCAAAGGATTCAAACCACCCGCAGCAGCTATAGCCATCTTCAAAGTCATCGGTCGGCCCGTAATAGGAATGAAGCCGGTACGATTGACATTACCCGTTATGCAGAATTCACCAACAATATCAACAGGCACATGAATACTATCGCCGGGCTTTATCACGATATTATATCGGGGGTCACCTTCCAGCAGCCTTTTGGCTGGAATCCTTATGAGGCGCGCCCCAGCACCGGGCTTACGTTCCAAAACCGGTGGAGACGGCTCCTCAAATGGACCAATCGGTTTTTCTCCGGGTTCAATCTTAATAACCGGCCTTACAGGTTCTATTTGCTCCGGCATTGTTGGCAGCTTTGGCGAACCGACTTGAACAGGAACCCATTTGCCGTTCCTTAAAATCCATTCAATATGCCCGGCTTGCTCTTTCTCTTCTGTTGGCTTCTCTGTTGGCTTCGGTGAACTGTTTTGAACAGGAACACGAACCCACTCGTCATTTTGGGAAACCCACTTAATACCTCCAGGCTCATCCTTAGCCAAAGGCTTATTCATCAGTTTCGGAGCAACCTGCGCAGGTGATGATGCCAGCGAATCCCGGCGATTTACCCGCCCATCCATCCTCTTTTCGGAACGAGCCGGCTCCCGAAACGACTCCCGTGCGTTTTCAACACCTGCTCGCCCATTTAACCATTCTTGTTGTTTGCGAGAACGCTCGTCCAATTTTTTCAATATGTCTTCGACACTTACCGGCTCATCCATCCTCCCTGTTGCAGCTGGTGGAGGGAATAACGCCTGTGCATCCTGTAGATTTATTCGCTCATTTATCCTCTTTTCGGAACGAGCCAGCTCACGAAACGACTCCATTGCGTTTTCGACATTCACTTGCCCATTTAACCACATCTGTTCACGACGACGCTCGGCCAATGTATTCAATATGTCTTTGGTACTTACCGGCTCATCTATGTCCTCTGGAGCAGTCAATCTGGTAGATGATTTCCGATCAGTTTGGGTATCCATCCGACTCTGAGTGTTGTTGCTCGGCCATTCAAAGGCTTTCGGCATCCCAGCCGTTTCCCAATCCGTTACCATCTCAGACGAAGATATAACCACTTTACTTTCAGGCCATTGATATTCTGCACGAGGTGGGACCGTTTGCTGTATCTTGCGCGACGGCATGGCAGTCTCAGGCCCAATAACCTTCAGCTCAAATCCTTCCAAGCCAGGCTTAAAATGCTCATATCCTGTTTCCTTATTGTCCCCAACAAAACGTGAAACATAAATATAGCTTACGTTAAATTGTCTTGGACTTCCCGCCGTGGCAAGCGCATCGGTCAGCCTGAAATCATATCTTGGAATAGGGTACCTTCCCGGAAGGGGCACACCATCACCTAATATTGAAAACATGCGCTGCTGTGAGCCTGCCAAAGTTACGATTACTGATGGATTCTTCAATAAATTTTTCATGCCGGGTGAAAGGATTTGTTTTATCTTTTCTTCGAGCTGCGTTTCAGTCAATCCCGCAACTTCAATTACCCCAACCTCTGGAATGGATATCCTGCCGGTCTCGGTGACAATATAATTATTTACAAATTGAATACCCTCCTGAAGCAGCTCGAAAATAGCTATATTGATAACATCACCCGCCCTGAATACATAATCAGACTCCAAAGCCATAGTATCTATGGGCAGCGGCTCCTGGGCTTGTTCCCAGGCCACCGGTGTCTCCTCGGCCACACCCAATGAATCCAATATTACATTGACGGCAGGAACAGGACGAAACCTGCCCACCTGTGTCGGATCAAAAAACTTACTGCCGCAACCGGATGAAAGAGCCAGAAAAAAAAGAATGGAAGCAACAAATAAATGGCAGCCGGTTGTGCCGGTTATCCGGGTTCTAAATCGCGATTTTTCACATCGGGAGCCCGGATTATTACCTTTAACTTCACTTCCATTTCGTATCCCGTCCATAGCGTTAAACTTCCAAAAACACAGAGCTTTTCTCTGTCCTAAATCCCTAAACCGCTAAAGATACATCTTAACTCGATGATTTATCGGTTTAATGACTTACTCGCTTAACTTTTTTTACGTCCGTAAAGGTAATCCACTAAAGGTTGATACGAAAATAACAAGCCGTTATTTATATATCTCCCATACACTAACCTGCTACGGCTTAAGCACGATAAAACAAAAAATCCACGAGAGAACTTTTATCATTTGCTTAGCACAACTATAAGCTTACAAAGCACTTATAAAACAAAATGCCTCTTAGATGCAACCACCGGTCCGATGTCCGTCTGCAAAAAATTACCTATAATTCACCTGTACTTTTAATGTACTTTGAAAACACAGGGTTTATTAAGAAATGCTCAATCATTCAAGGCCGATAATTCCTGCAATACCAATATAGACAAAAAAGCCATCTTGAGACAAAATTTTCGTGAAGACAGATAAAATTTGTGAATCACAGAGCTAAAAATATAAAACTTAATTATGGATGTTAAAATCGAGCATTTCAGGCTCTCACTTATCTTTTGGAAAGTATCACAAGCTCAGTTATCTCACGTATTGTCTTAATCTGTAGTTTGCAGTTACGAATTTTATTCAGGTTTTTTTGAAACTTTCCGATAGAATAAGCGTTATATATATCAAAATGAGTATTTCGAAATTTAGTAAGAAATGATTTCGTCGCAATTAATTTTTGGAGGTTTCAGAATGTTTAACTTTAAGAGTTTGAGAAATGCCATTGCTGTAGGATTCATAGTTTTACTTGTGCCCGTCACAGTACTACAGGCTGGAAGCGTAGTAAACCCTGCAAGTGATCCACTGCTTAAGATGATACCGGCTGATAGTCTGTTTTGCATACGGGTGAATAATTTCGAGTATACTTTGAGTCAAATAGACCAGTTCTTAGCAGGTGCCTCGCCCATGCCTATGAGCATTGCTATGCTGGCCCGTATGCAATTAGCAAATGTGCTCGGCAGTCCGCAGATAAACGGTGTCAACATGAACGGCAGCCTTGTAATATTCGGCGCAATTCTACCCGGCGGCGCTGCACAAACTAATCCAATTTCAAATGTATTCATTGGTGGCCTTGTTCCTATCACAGATTACAATCAGTTTATCAGCGGTAATCCTAATTGTAACCAGCCGGACGAGAAAGGCGTTTCTAAAATCACAAGCAACGGGACACCCATAATGCTTGCCACACAGGCCGGCAACTCCGCGCTGGTAAGCTGGGCGAACGATTATAACAAGCTGGTAATGATGGCAAAAGCTATCTCAGCCTCTAATGCAGCGAACCTTACAAGTTCCCTCGATACCGCTGAGGCGAACCTGGCTATGACAAAACCGATATGGGTGTTTGGTAACGTTCAACAAGCATCTAAGACTTTCGCGCCTCTGATTATGGGCAAAATTGAAGAGATGAAAACAAAGATAAAAAGCATCGATCCTAAAAGCCCGGAAGCGCTACCGGGAAACATACAAAAGATTGCTCAGAATACCATGAATATGTATATCAGCATTCTCGAGACATTGATGAAGGAAGTCCGGTTCTTAAGTATAGCGCTCAACCCAAAGCCTAATGTTTTGAATATCACCAAAACCATCTCCGCTGTTCCCGGGACGGATATAGCTGATATGCTTACCGCAGATTCCTGGTCTGCTAAAGAGAATCGACTATTAGCCTATCTGGAAGATGGGGCGATGATGAACTTCGCAGGAAAAATGGGCAGTCCATCATGGAAAAAACTCAACCTCATCAGTATTGACTTGCTTGAGGTCATGGCCGGTGACAGTATAAAAGCTGAGGATACTGAAAAAATCAAGACCCTTGTGGAAAATATGTGTGACAGCCTTGATGGACCGATAGCGGGCTCGGCTTCGATAGATGCCAAAAACAAGCCGCCCTTTGTTGCCAAGTATATTATAGCGGTCAAGGACGAGAAAAAATTCAGCAAGGTCATCGACGAAGCCGTAGAGATAATGAAAACCAGCAGTATTTTGGATTTCTATAAGGGGCTTGGTATAGAAACCGGCTTTACGATACAGCGGGGCGTTGACCGTTACAAAGACGTCTCGATTGATTCAGCGAAGCTCACGATGAAATCCACAGATGCCAACTCTCCGCAGGGACAAATGATAAATGTTATGTACGGTGATGGATTTGATTACCGATGGGGTATGGTTGATGGGCTGTGGGTTTGTACCATCGGCAGCAATGCAAACTCAGAGATACGTAAGCTGATTGATCAGGTAAAGGCCGGCGATACAAAGCAATTGGGCAACGAAATGAAGGCGGCTTTGGCGCTATTACCGGAAGCGGATAAAGCCGATTTCCTGGTAACATATAATATCCTGCGCTTGTTCAAGATGATGACGGCCATGGCACCCTTACCAATGCCGCAGATGGATATTGCCACCAAAAGCAATATCGCGATTGCAGGCAAGGCCGGCAATGGCAAACTGGTTGCAGATATTGCCCTGCCGAAAGAGCACCTGACCGAGATGATGACGGCCTTCATAACAATGCAGCAGCAAAAGATGATGATGCAGCAGAATCTAAAAAGCTCTGAGGGCGAAAAATAACTACACTTTAGGTCACTCCGAAAAGGTAAAAAACTGAGATGGGAAAGAAGGTCGGGCCAAACCTGAACAACCCGACCTTCTCTTATTTTAGTTAGCGCGCTTAAAAGCGTGATAATCTATCTTAACCAGGCGCTCCCGCAAATTGCCGCCAGCATCAGCCTTAAATATCTCTATCCTGACAGGAACGCGAACGCCCTCTTTTTCAATCTCGGTATAGTCATAACCGCGAACCGCTAAAAAATCATCTCCACTCATATAATCAAACAAAATCATATCGACTACAGAATTGTCCCTGTCCTGATAGAAAACAGCTTTAGACAAAGGACGAACGGGTTCCGGTTTGGCTCCGAGAACTGGCTTACTTCGTCTTGTAATCGGGTAATACCATTGTCCCTGGATTTTGAGCTCAGTGGACGCTTTAGTAAACTCAACCGATTCATCTAAAAAACGTGCCGGTATCGTTATAACAGTCAATATCATTTCCGCAAAATGGCTGCTGCCTATTACCACCGGCAAGGCATCACTTTGCCCGCTGTCCTGCAATACATCGAACCTACCTTTCGACAACTGCCAGACAAACCTGCCCTTGGGCTCCCGGGCTGAAATCTGAATAGAATTCGACCAGGGATAAACCACGTGATGCTGCTCTGTCAGATAGAAACTGCCATCCGGCTGATAAAAAGTAACTACACAATCAAGCTGCAACTCTTTCGTTTTCATCCAGCCAGTCAATCCACCAGCTCCCTTAATGGCTTGAACCACATAATCAGGCGGAACAGAAATCGTTTCAAGATCCGGCCCACGAGCCAACACCTCTACTACATCTTCTTTATATTTCCACTGACACCCTGTGAAGATGAAAGCTGTCACAAGAACGAACCAAAATGTCTTTGAGAGTCTATTGCCCATTTGATTTCCCTTAGCCTCCTATTTTGTATTTAGATTTTACGCCTCACTTTTCACATCGCACGCCAAACTTGCAAGCTGCTCCATCAGAGCATATCTTTGGGCGGCGTCGCTGCCGGCAAGTTTTATTAACGCCGCTGCCGCTTCCGGCTTGGACTGCTTTAGCGTTCGATAACGATTTTCACCATAAGCATACTCTTCGAAATCAATCGTAGGAGCCTTCGAATCAAGCTGTAGTGGATTCTTACCCTGCTCCTTAAGCTGTGGGTCGAATCTATATAACGGCCAATGACCACAGGCAACGGCTTTTTTCTGCTCCTGGTAGCCCGCGGTCATATTGATACCGTGGGCGATACAGTGGGCATAAGCAATTATAAGAGAAGGCCCGGCATAGGCTTCAGCCTCGACAAAGGCCTTTACCGTCTGATTGGTATTTGCACCCAATGCCACCTTGGCAACGTAAATATTTCCATAGGTCATAGCCAGAAGTCCGAGGTCTTTCTTGGGCGTAGGCTTTCCCCCTGCGGCAAATTTGGCGACCGCCGCCCTTGGTGTAGATTTGGAC
>Ga0209427_10009342_pt1 | contig 10952 bp, 10 predicted proteins | sample DeeMarSWOR136_30_FD_187465 | JGI IMG/M metagenome (GOLD analysis project Ga0209427, IMG submission 187465) | Marine sediment microbial communities from White Oak River estuary, North Carolina - WOR-1-36_30 (SPAdes) (version 2) | ecosystem: Environmental > Aquatic > Marine > Intertidal zone >... | reverse complement strand
GAAATAAGGCTTCCTATACCGCTGGTAGAGGAAGGCGAACAGTCATGCCAGTCCCAGTGTAACGGCTCCCAGGAGAACCGCTGCCGCCAATTCTGACATCGCCTCGGCGGGTATCGTCAGATCCATGAGCGTAAGAAAGGCGGGTCAGGGAAAGAAGCACGGCCTGCCCAGCGCACCGTCCGGGGACAACCGGGGATAGTCCAGAGGGAAGCGGGCGCAAAAAGACAAGAAAAAAGGCTTGTCCTATAGAGAGAAACACTTACTTTGGTGTGCGTGCAGGAGCTGGTTTAAACCAATCCACCCTTCTAATGAGGTTCACATGGCAGCTAAGAGAAAGAAGAAGGCCAAGAAGCGCGTTGCCAAGAAGCGTCCGGTGAAGAGGAAGAAGGCAGCCAAGAAGAAGAAGGCAGCCAAGAAGAAGAAGGTTACCAAGAAGAAGAAGGCGCCGAAGAAGAAGGCTGTGAAGCGAAAGAAGGCGAAGAAGGCCAAGAAGAAGAAGGTAGCCAAGAAGAAGAAGGCAGTTCGCAAGAAGAAGGTAGCCAAGAAGAAGAAGGCGAAGAAGAAGGTGAAGCGTAAGCCCAATCCGGCATTCATGAAGCCGATGACGCCTGATCCCGCCTTGGCGGCTGTGGTGGGTAGCGCTCCGCTACCGCGAACTCAGGTGACCAAGAAGATATGGGCTTACATCAAGCGGAATGGCCTGCAGGACCAGAGGAATCGCCGGATGATCAATGCCGACGTGAAGCTGTCGCCGGTCTTCAACGGCAAGTCCCAGGTCAGTATGTTCGAGATGACCAAGTTGGTCAACAAGCACTTGAAGTAATGGCCTCGAACCCTAGCAATCGCTGTAACACGGCCACAAGGCCGTCCTCGTTGTAACCAGTCCCAGCCCTGCATTGGAGGGGGGTCGGCGCGCTCGCCGACCCCCAACGAGGCCCACCAGATCTGACCTGATCCACTAGACGTCACAGCAACCGTGGTTGGATTACCGGCGCGAAGGAAGTTCTATGATGTGGTGTGGGTCCGTCGCGGTCCAAGGCAGCGAGATGATCCCTCGTAGCATAACCCTTGTTGTCCTGCCACTTGAAGGCTGGATAGCGTTGACCCAGCCGCTTCATGAGTCGGTCACGCACGCACTTCGCCACCACGGAGGCTGCCGCAATGGACTGACATCCGCTGTCGCCACCAACGATTGCCTCATGTGAGGTTTCGAGTTCGGGGAGTGATTGCCCGTCCAGCAACACGTAGTCGGGAGTCAGGGGCAGGCGGGCTAACGCTCGCCGCATCGCCAGCGCCGTGGCACGCCGGATATTGAGCTTGTCGATTTCGCGCACGGAGGCGGCTCCGACTGCGTACCCGACCGCCTGAGCCCGCACTTGTGCGGCAACACGCTCCCGCGCGGGAGCGCTCATCAGCTTCGAGTCACGCAGCCCCTCAATGGGACGCTGCCCCGGTGGAAACACCACCGCGGCAGCAATGACCGGGCCTGCCAGAGGCCCCCGTCCCACCTCGTCCAAGCCGACAACGGCCTGGCGCCCTTCCGCCCACAGCGCGGCTTCGCGCTCCAGGGTGGGCGTGCGCACTCAGGTCTCTCGCCGCTCCCGAATGCGGGCCGCTTTGCCGGAGAGCTTGCGCAGGTAGTACAATTTTGCGCGCCTCACGCGTCCGCGCCGGACCACCGTGATCTCAGCGAGGTTGGGTGAATGCAACGGGAAGATGCGTTCGACACCGATGCCAGAGGAGATCTTGCGGACCGTAAACGTCTCACTGGCCGCCGCTCCCCGCCGACCTATGCAAACCCCCTCGAACGCCTGCAGTCTCTCTTTATCACCTTCTCGTACCCGCACCGATACCCGCACTGTGTCCCCCGGACGAAACTCCGGGATGTCATCACGCAGTCCCTCACGCTGTACAGCATCTAGCTGATTCATTGTCTCAATCCTCAAAAGTCGGCCCAGCGGACCGATGTTCAGCTCGATAGCGGTCCCACAGATCAGGTCGCCGCGTCCTGGTCAGCTCCTCCGCCTGCGACCGGCGCCAAGCAGCGATCTTCGCGTGGTCCCCACTCAACAATACCTCGGGAACCGCGAGCCCGCGACACAGAGGTGGCCGCGTGTATGTGGGTGGGCTCAGCAGTCCTTCATACAGCGAGTCGGTCGCTGCCGACTCGTGATCGCCCAACGCCCCAGGCAGTAGTCGCACGACAGCGTCGATCAGACACAACGCCGCGAACTCGCCTCCCGATAACACAAAATCGCCAACCGATATCTCTTCGGTTCCGGGCCACTCTGCCACGCGCTGATCAACATCCTTGTAGTGGCCGCACAGCACTGTCATTTCGTCAGCAACGCTGTACCGCACAGCGTCGCTGTGCCGAAACAGCTTGCCTCGGGCTGACAGCAGTACGACAGGTGCCGGTGGATCGAGTGCCTCCAGTGCCTCGAAGAACGGCTCCGGCTTCAACACCATCCCTGCCCCGCCACCGTACGCGTAGTCGTCCACTGTCTTGTGTCGATCGTGAGCATGATCACGCAAGTTCACGACCCGGTACCGTACCAGTCCAATCGCTGCCGCACGGCCCACGATGCTGGACGCCAAGGGCTCGTCAAACAGCTCGGGGAACAACGTGACGATGTTGATCCGCAGAGCCATCACAGCTCCAGCAGGCCCGCCGGCGGATCTATCTCGATCCTCCTAGTGGCACGGTCGAGGTGAACCACGATCGGTTTGCGAAACGGTACCAACACTTCCCGTCCACCCACATCGACCGCCAAGAGTCTCGCCCCCGCCGCATCCAGCACATCAGTCACTTGCCCCACCGCTTCACCTGCGACGATCACCGTCGCACCAGACACCTCATGCTCGTACATCTCGCCCTCGCCCGGGGGCCTCAGTTCGTCCTCCGGGACACCTAGCACACGTTGATCCCACCGCTCCAACTCACTTCTGTCGGCGATACCTCTGAACTTGAGCAACCAGCTCCGGTGGTAGCGCCGTCCTTGTTCGATCTCGAGGGGCTCGCCGGCTTTGCGCCCCTCTGCGTCCAGCGGTGTCAGCTGCTGCCCGGCAGCGAACACTCGCTCAGGATCATCCGTTAGCACCCAACACAGCGCCTCACCTTTGAGCCCGTGTGGCTTGCGGAAGCGCGCCACCGCCAGGTAGGCGGCTTCCATGACACGTTCAGGACTCGGCCGGTGCTTCGAACACGCCGGCCTTCTTCAAGATCGAACGCACTGTCTCAGATGGTGTCGCCCCCTGGGCCAACCACGCGCGCGCCCTTTCGACGTCCACTTGGATGGTAGCCGGTTCTGTGCGCGGGTTGTAGTGACCCAGCGTTTCGACACTGAGTCCGTCACGGGCCTTCTGTCGGTCCGTGACCACAATGCGGTAAAGCGGCTGCTTCTTGCGGCCGACTCTCCGTAAACGAATCCGTGTTGCCATATATCTACCTTCGGTTCTATTGCAGGCCGAATCCAAACTTGCCCATCTGTTTCATCATCTTCTTCATTTGCCCAACCTGTTTGACCAGGCGATTGACCTCAGGGACGCTGCGTCCCGATCCCTTGGCGATCCGCGCCCTGCGCGAACCGTTCAATATGTCGGGCCGGCGCCGCTCCTCGGGTGTCATCGAAAGCACGATGGCTTCGATATGTTTCATGCCCTTGGGATCGACCTTCGCCTGCTTCAGTGCCTTCGCGTTGACGCCAGGCAACATACCCAGCAGCGACTCCAGCGGACCCATGCGCTGGATCTGCTTCATGGCCACCAGGAAATCCTCCAAATCCATCCCTCGCTTGGATGTGACCTTCTGGGCCAGCCGCTCGGCTTCTTCGGCCTTGACAGCCGCTTGGGCCCGCTCGACAAGACCGACGACGTCTCCTCGCTGCAGTATGCGACCCGCCATGCGCTCCGGGTCGAACACGTCGAGCGCCTGCATGCCTTCACCGGTCCCCACGAACTTGATGGGTGCACCGGTCACTCCGTAGATCGACAACGCGGCACCGCCCCGAGCGTCGCCGTCCAGCTTCGTGAGAATCACTCCCGTGATCCCCAGAGCATCATGGAACCCGGCCGCAATCCGCACGGCATCTTGACCCGTCATCCCATCAGCGACCAGCAAGATCTCGTGCGGCTGCACGGCAATCTTGAGACGTTCCAGTTCGGCCATCATGTCGGCGTCGATCTGGAGTCGCCCTGCAGTGTCGACCAAGACAGTCCGGCAACGCTCCCGTGCAGCCGCCGCAATACCAGCCGTCACCAGCTCGACCACATCGCGCCCCGCTTCAGGGTGCGAGCTGCGCCCGAAGACCGGGACGCCGACCTTCGCGCCCAATTGCGCCAATTGCTCTTCAGCAGCGGGCCGATAGACGTCCGCAGCCACGAGACACGGGGCCTTGTGCTCCCGCTTGAGGCGCGCAGCCAACTTGGCTGCCGTGGTGGTCTTGCCCGATCCCTGCAAGCCAACCAACAGCACTACCGAAGGTGCTACCGGCGCAAGCGTCAAGGGAACTTGCGTCTCGCCCAGCAGTGCCACTAGCTCGTCATACACGATCTTGACCAGCTGCTGTCCGGGGCTTACTGCTTTCACCTTGTCCAGACCAACAGCCTTGTCACGAATGCGCTCCATGAAAGTGCGGGTCAGTTCGTAGCTCACGTCCGCTTCCAACATGACTCTGCGGATCTCGCGCAAGCCGTCCTTGACCGCTTGCTCCGTGAGCACACCGCGGTCGGTCAACTTCTGCAGAACGCCGGTCAGTCGGTCTGAAAGCGCGTCAAACATAAAGCCTACCAATATAGACAGGGGTTGGACAGGAGAGCAACTGCTTCTGCTTACCGAGTCCAGAGAGTCAGTGCAGAGTCCGGAGCGCAGAGTGTAGGGTCTGGTCGGGCCCGCCCTCCTTTACTGCCCGGGGCTCCGGCTCAGACCAAGAACGCCGCTATCAGGGTGTAGACCACGCCCGCGAGGCCAGCCGCCGTGAGGGCGAGCGGGATCTGCGTGTACACGTGGTCCATCAAGTCCGAGCCCGTCGCGAGCGAGGACAGGATCGTCGTGTCCGAGATCGGCGAGCACTGGTCGCCGAATACGCTGCCGCCGAGCACCGCCCCGAAGCACAGCGTCAGGAATAAGGGATCCTGATTGATGGCATAGGCGAGGGGCATCGCGACCGGAAAGATGACCGCGTAGGTGCCCCACGACGTGCCGGTCGAGAAGGCGATGATCATGCCCAACACCAGGAGCAACGCTGGCAGCACGATCGGGTTAAGAAAGCCCGAGGTCATCTCGATGATGTAGGGCGCGGTCCCAACGGAGTCGGCCACGGTTTTGAGCGTCACGGCCAGGGCCAGCACGATCGCCCCGATCGTGACGCCCTTGCACCCATCGATGACCGCCTCGATCGTGGCCTTGAGCGACATTCCCTTCACAATGGCTATGACTATGCCAACCAGCACGGCGAGCAGGAATGCCTCCGCGATGAGCAGCGTGGGTTCCTCCCGCTTCAGGATGAAGAAGGTGTACAGGTACGGCAGGATCGCCACCCCAAGCAGGGTTCCCATTGGGCCGAGGAAGTCGATGAGTCCGCTGCGATACCCCTCAGCGATGCGCAGCTTGGACAGCTCCTCCGAGGCGAGCGGTTGCGCGCCGGGCCGGTTCAGCTGCCCCGTCTGCCGTGTCCGCGTGATAGCCCGGGTCATCTTATGGCCCACCACCAGGGGTACGTTTCCCCACAGCTTCCCAGGGAGGAACGGCATGCGTTCGATGGCGAACAGCAGCGTGAAGACAACCGCGAACCAAGCGTAGAAGTTGAACGGTAGCGCCGTGAAGAAGAACCCGATGCTCTGGGACATGGTTTCCAGTGGAGGGATGGTCCCGACCACGAGGCCGCCGACGTAGATCGGCCAGACGTTGAATGGAATGAGCGTGGCCGCCGGCGACGCCGTCGAGTCGACGATGTAGGAGAGCTCCTCGTGCGACACGCGGTTCTGGTCGCATACCGGCCGCACAGTGGTGCCGGTGAGGACTGTCGAGATCGTGCCGCCCTGGTGGAAGATGATCCCCATGATCCAGGCAAAGAATTTTGCACTCCGGGGGCCGACCACGAGCTTGCTGCCAGCCCACTGTGCGAATACCTGCGCTCCGCCCGTACGGGTCCAGAGCCCGATCAAACCTCCCAGCGCCCACAGGTAGACTAAGAGGATCAGGGCGTACGCCTCGCTCCCGACCGAGGGGATGAGGTACCCCTGCACGATATCCTGCGGCAGCGTGTACCACCGCGCGCCGCTGATGACCGCGCCGAGCGCGATGCCGATGAAGAGGGAGCTTACTACGTCGCGCGTCGCGAACGCGAGGATGATGGCAACGGCGGGCGGCAGGACCGACCAGATGCCGTAGTGCTCACCCTGCGGCGGGATCCGCCCGACGGCCGCCAGAGCGACCAGGAAGACCAGGGCGCTGACCCAGAGCATGATGTAACGTCTCTTCACTGCCGATCCTCCCAGACGGCGCCAGCGCTCGTGCCCTAAGCCGCTGATACGTGACTGGCCGATACTAACGCCAAGCCGACACCTCGGCAAAGCAAACTGCGAGCGCAGATGACACGTTGCATCGTCCCCGCTCGCAGAAACCGAAGGCCGTGAGTTCCCATACCCGCCACCCTACATCGAGCACTAGCATCGACGACACATCACCTGTTGTTCCCATTGGCCGCTTCTCATGATGGTGACGGACGCAGTGCGGGATCTTGGAGGCGCATTCTAACGCAAAGCGGGACTCGGAGCAAAGAGCGTTGCCCGGCCAATCTAGCCAGCCAATACGTCCTCACCTTCGAGTTTGGCTACGATCACCGCACCGCACGAGTCGCTCAACACGTTGACCGCGGTGCGGAACATGTCGAGCAGCCGGTCGACCGCGAGAATCACTGCCACTCCCTCGAGCGGCAAGCCCACCGCTCCCAGTATGATGGACATCATCACCAGTCCCGACATCGGCACACTTGCAGCTCCAATCGACGCCAGTAGGGCCGTGACTGCTATCACAAGCTGTTGATCGAGCGACACGCCGATGCCATACACCTGTGCAATGAAGATCACGGCCACACACTCGTAGAGTGCGGTGCCATCCATATTGACCGTGGCACCGATGGGCAATACGAAGGACGATATCTTCGGCGACACCTTGGAGTTCTCGGTCACCGCCTCCATTGTGAGCGGCAGCGTTACTATCGTGGAGCCCGTGGAGAATCCCGTGACCAGAGCTGGCGGCATGCCCTTGTAGTGTCTCAACGGATTCCTACGAGTCACGACGTACAAGAGAAGCGGCAGCGTCACGAAGGCATGGATGAATAGCCCGATGAGTACCACTACGAAGTAGAAACCCAGCGATCGGAACGCGTCAAAGCCGGTAGTCGCCACGATCATGGCGTTGATCCCGAAGACGCCTATGGGTGCGGTCCAGATCACGAATCGCGTGAGCTTCATCATGGCTTGGAACGCGGCCTGGAACAGGTCCCTCAGCTGCGACCTATAGGGATCGTTCAGTCGCGTGACGAAATAGCCAAACAATATGCAGAAGAAAATGATGGGAAGAACCTGTCCCTCCGCCAGCGCCTGGAACGGGTTCTCCGGAATGATGTTCAGAATCAGCTCGGTGAAGCTCTGTTGCGCGGCGGGAACCTCGGCAACTTGTTTCTCCAAGCTGATAGTCGAACCCACTCCGGGCTTGAGCAGGTTCACAAGGATCTGTCCCGTGAGTATTGCCAACAGACTCGTCACTACGTAGTAACCGAAGGTCTTCGCCCCCAACACCTCGAGATCCTTCCTGCCACCCACACTGATTACGGCCGCCGTGAGAGACGTGATGATCAGCGGCATGATGGCCATCCGCAGCAGTCTCAGGAAGATGGCGGACAGCGGCTCGGCCAGTGGCACAATTGACTCACCGAAGCCACGACCGGCTATCATTCCCGAGAACAGACCCACGAATATCCAGAACGTGAGCGACCTGTAGGGTATTCTCATGGCTTCTGAGCGTGTAGTTTCATGCCATCCGAGGTTGAGCCACTGAATGATTGCTGAGCCTTCATTGATCAGGGCGATCGTAACGATCGGTTTCGGGGCGATGGCGGGCGGCCTGACGAACGCCGTTGCCATCTGGATGCTGTTTCATCCATACGAGCCGCGCGGATTCAAGTCTTTGAAGCTCCACGGTGCGATCCCGAAAAACAAGGCTCGCCTGGCCAAGACCATAGGACGCACCGTCGGCCAGAGGTTACTCTCGTCAGACGACCTGGCCGGTCAACTGAGTGCACCGGGGGTCAGGGAGGCTTTCCACGGCGCCGTCGCGAGTTTCGTGACTTCGCTGCTCGAGGACGAGCGCGAGTCACTGCGCAAGGAGCTCCCCGCCGCATTCTTGGCAGAAATTGAGGCAGCAATCAACCGAGTCTCCGCTGTCGTGGCCGACCGAGTGGCCGAGTATGCTAGCACGGATGCCTTCAGGGACAAGGCCGCGGAGTTCCTAACGCGAACACGCGACCAGGTGGCTGATCAGCCCATCGGTGACCTGCTCACCGCTGCACGGCGCGAAGCAATCCGCAACCGCGTGGAGCAATGGGTCTCCGACGCTGCTGCGAGCCCCGAACTCGATCGCGTTATCGAGGAATGGCTGGACCGCCAGCTGGCACGGCTCTCCGGCGATGAGACCCCGCTGCTCGAGCGTCTGCCGCACGCCCTCATCGCGGCAGTGGAGAAGGAGATAGCCGATTATCTGCCGCTGGCGATTGACCGTTTCGCCAGGGTGCTGGCCGACCCGATCGCTCGGCACCGGATTCAAGACGCACTGCACGAGCTGTTCGAGCGGTTCGCACGTGACCTGTTGATCCACGAGCGCATTGTCGCCCGGCTCGTCGTTACCGAGCGGACCATCACCAAGGTGCTCGACAAGTTCGAAACCGATGGCGCCGACCAGCTGGCCAACCTGCTAGATCAGCCCGAGATGCGGAGCCAAGTGGCCCGTAGCGTGAACGACGCGGTAGTCAATTTCCTCCGTAGACCGATGTCCGACCACGTGGCCCGCCTCGGCCCCGAGCGGATCGAGGGGGTCAAGAAGACGGCAGCAGAGCAGATCGCGGCCGTCATCCGAGATCCGGCGTCGCGCCGCTACGGGATCGAGAAGCTCGATCAGGCACTGCTGGCCGCCGAGGGTCGGACCTGGGGCGAGATCCTGCGCTATCTCCCGCCAGATCAGGCGGCCGACTGGCTGGCGCGCAGTATGCGTGACCCCAAGGTGCGAACCTGGGTGAACGACGGCACCAGGATGGCGCTGACCGCGCTGCTCGATCGCCGCATCGGCCGACCCGCCGATTGGCTGCCGGATGGAAGCGTGGACCGAATAGTGAACGCTTTGTCGCCGGCCTTGTGGGACTGGACGCAACGGCAGGTGCCCATCGTCGTCGAGAAGGTGGACGTCCAGACCATGGTAGAGGACAAGGTATTGGGCTTCTCCCTCGAGCGCATCGAGCAGATCATTCGCAATACGACGCAGCGTGAGCTCGACTTGATCGTGAGGCTGGGATACGTGCTTGGCGCAGTAGTGGGTGGCGCGGCGTACGTAATATCGCTGTTCCTATGAACCCGACGCGCGGCGGACGTAGACCTGGAGTGGATCGTCCCACCGCTGCCACCGCTCCGGCCCGTACATGAACAGAGCGGCATATCTGTCCTCCACCCAGGTCCGCTCGATGACGTAACGCCAGCCCTCCGCCACTCGCCGCGGCCAGTACTGCGCAAGTAGCGTGACGAACCGGTCCGCGGTACGCTCGTCGTCCCACACACTCCACCAAACGAGCGTGTACTCCCCGCCCGACCGCACCACCGCGTAGCGGTCGCCGTCCCAACCCATGGCGCCGGCCGCTCCGGTGGTCTCGCTCCCCGTGAGCTCAATGAGAAGGATCCGGGTCTCGAGCTCACCCAGGCTGTTCTCGTAGAACACCCCGTTCGTGTCGCTGAACGCAAGATCCACTGGCTCATCGTTCAAGCGATACTTGTCCGGATGCAGGACCTGTTCCGTCGATTGGGGCAGGCGTGGACCATACGGCACCGTATCGGGGTAGTTGCGCATGAACCACTGAATGAAATCGGCGCCCCCGATGTACGGGAAGATGAGACCCTCCCTGATCACGAGCGGTGTCGCAGCCAGCACGGGCATCTGATTCTGCTGATCACGTATCAGGGCGCGCGCCTGGGGCCAGACTCCCTCCAGATCGACCGCACCGCGCTCCGGCAACATGTCCAGCATCGAAATCAGCGTGGCCTGCCCCTCCAGCATCGCTTGAGCCGCAGTCCGCCGATCGTTGTCCCGGTCTGCAGACAATATCTCGTTGAGGGGCATGTATTGGTCCTGCAATGCGTGCACCAGCTCGTGTGTCAGCGTGAACCGCAACACAGCTGGATCCATCCCATCGGGCAGGTAGAGCGTTGATGAGTCCGGATCGAAGTAACCCACGACCTGCTCGTAGTACAGCTCGGACAGCAGCGCCCTCAAGTCCAGCGTATCCGGGATCAATCCAAACAACCGGTAGGCAAGGGACAGCTGCTCCAGCATCTCCGGAGGAAGATCACTCTCGATCTTGGCGTCGATGTATCCACGAATCTGATCCCGACTGCGAACCTCGATTTGTGGAGGTGACTTGTAAGAGAGCCCGACCGCCTGCTCGATCTCCGGTATCACTTCCTCAGCGATCTGACGTGCCTGCTCCCCGGTCTGGGCGTGCCTACAGCCACAAGCCGTGAGCGCGAACGTGACGTAGAGCAGCACTCGAGGGCATAGCGGCAGGCCCCTGCAGTGAGAACTCTGATCCCGGCTGGCGTGCATCATGGTGGTGAAGAATACTTGACCCGGCACGGCAGCGGCAGCCGGGTTCGCCCAGCTCCTCATCTCGACGTCCAGCGCAAAGCGG
>Ga0209427_10009340_pt1 | contig 10952 bp, 7 predicted proteins | sample DeeMarSWOR136_30_FD_187465 | JGI IMG/M metagenome (GOLD analysis project Ga0209427, IMG submission 187465) | Marine sediment microbial communities from White Oak River estuary, North Carolina - WOR-1-36_30 (SPAdes) (version 2) | ecosystem: Environmental > Aquatic > Marine > Intertidal zone >... | reverse complement strand
CATCGAGGCAATAGAGTATATCATTGTCGCTTATGTTGCCCATTGCGTAGACTCGGCCGTCGGCTACGGCCATTGAGGCAAATCCCGGTCCGAGTGTTTTTTCCCACAGTATTTTTGGCCCGGCTTCAGGCCAGGCTGTGAGCCATCCCGTTTCGTCTGAAATGCCGTTATGGTTTGGTCCGCGCCAGTTAGGCCAGTCTGCCGCTTTGACGACAGTGCACATTGCACAGGCTGTGAAACCGAATACCAGCGTCAGTAAGTAGTGACTGCCCATTTTTTGAAATTTCATAATTTACCTCCAAAATAGACAATAATTTATGGTCGTCGTGTTTATACTAAAATTTGATTCAGAAGTCAATCCTATTTTTTAGTTCAAATTTTGTATACCGTTTCAACACTCCGTTGTATAATCTGGTTCTCAATAACGATTCTTTAGATTATTATTTACTGGAAAATGGCTGCATTGGTTCAGTGAAAAATAAGTAAATATGTTAGTAAAGCCACTTCGGCTGCTGATAAAGGATTTGGTTTATTATGAATGCAGAGGCATCCAACAATCGTAACAAGGTTAACGAGGGTTTCCCGATAAAAGAGTATTCATATGCTCAACAGATTTTCAATAACCTTCCCTATGCTGTTATGGGATTACTTGGGGCCGCTATTTTCGTAGTAGGCATTGCGAATCCAGTATGGGGATGGCTTTGCGCGATTGCATATGTGATTTACATCCTGGCGGGGACTTTCTGGATTATAGTATTCTTGTGTCCTTACTGTGACCGTTACGGTACTATGTGCTGTCCCTGTGGGTATGGCCGCATAGCGTCAAAACTGAGACCGTTGAATGATACCGGCAGGTTCAAGGAAAAGTTTAAGAAACATATCCCCGTTATTGTTCCTTTGTGGTTCATACCTGTCGTGGCGGGTGTTGTGTTTTCAATCCGCAGTTTCTCGTGGCTGATGGTTATTCTGCTTGTTATATTTGTTCTGGACGCGTTCGTGGTTCTGCCTTTGTTTTCAACCAAACACGGCTGCTCGGATTGTCCACAGAGGGAATCGTGTCCCTGGATGGGGCCTAAACATTGATTAGGACAGGATTTGCCTAGGGGCCTGCTTCTGTCAGCCATTGTTCCTGAGTGCAAGTGCTCCGGTTGGGCAGGCCTGGACACATTTTTTTGCGGCGACCTTTAATCCTTCGGCAATCGAGTGGTCAAAAGGCACGGCAACACGGACGTCAAAGCCCCGGCCTATGAATGTCAATCCAAGTGATTCACCGGCCTTAGAGGCAATCTGTATGCAAAGTCCGCAGTTAATGCACTTGCCGGGTTCATAGATGATGTCCGGGTGCTGGAGGTGTTGAGTAAACGAGCGTCGCGGGCCTTTGTATCTGGTTGGTTTGGCTCCATATTGGTGGGCATATTGTCTTAGCTTGCAGTTTACGGGCTTTCGGCAGTCGCAATGCATGCATCGGGCGGCTTCATCACGTGCCTGGTCATCAGTGAAACCGGAACCTTCCGGTGACGACGTGAGGCGTTCGGTTTTGCTTGCATCGGCCATAAACCTTTCTATCTCGCCTTCCTGGAGTTTGCCGATACGATTGTTGAAGATATAAGGTGGTCCTTGAACCTGCTCGCCGGACAAATACTGGCCGATAGCCAATGCCGCTTCCTTGCCGTCCGCGACTGCCCTGACTGCGATTTTGCTCTTGCGGACAGCAGCACCGGCTGCAAATACGCCCGGCAGATTCGTTTCGTAGGTTCTTCTGTTTATTTCGACGCCATTAGAGGAGGATGCCTGAAGCCTCATTGATTCAACGTCTCCGGGATTGGGCTGGCCAATAGCTATCAATACGGCGTCAAAGTCTTTTTGCAATTGTTTTATCGATAAAGCAGGACCGATTTGTGTTTGTCCTTGAAATTTCATGCCGAGTTTCTCAATTAAAGCGATCTCAGCATCAAGTATTTCCGTCGGAAGCTTTTCATTTAAAACGCCATAGCGCAACATACCTCCCGGTTTTTCGTGGTCGTCGAAAATCGTGCAATTGTAACCATCTATTTGCAGATAATAAGCAGCCGCTAATCCCGTCGGTCCGGCCCCGACAATGGCCACTTGCTTGTTCCGGTTTTTTTTACGCTTTGGCAAATATGGATTTTTAGATTGCAGGTCGACGTCGGCGACATACCTTTTCAAAAGACAGATTGAAACGGCCTTATCGAACTGGGCTCTTCTGCATGTTTGTTCACAAGGCTTGGGACAAATGCGGCCGAGTACTGCCGGCAGGGCAATGTCTTTTTTAACTGTTACAATTGCATCGTGAAGTTTGCCGGCTGCGATTTGCCGAATCATCAAAGGAATGTTCATGTGAGCGGCACAGGCAGCCTGACATGGTCCGATGCAATCACCGGCATGGTCGCTGAGCAGTAATTCCAGCGCCGCTTTTCTGGTCTGACGGATTTGGTCAGAATCGCTTTCAACTGTCATGCCATCTTGTACGATGGTTCCACAGGCTGGAAGCAGTCTGTCCGAACCATTGACTCTGACGACACATAACATACAGCTTGTTGAAGCCTTATATTCTCTCAGGAAACACATCGTGGGGATTTCAATTCCGAGCTTTTCCGCGGCGTCAAGAATTGTTGCGCCGTTATCAACTTCGATCTCCTTGTTGTCGATGGTCAGTTTTGGCATTATCACTCGACCTTAACTGCGTCTGACTGGCATACGCTTTTGCATGTCCCACAGCGAATACATTTATCGGGATCGATTTCATGCTTCTGGTACGGTTGCATTTCAATGGCATCGGCGGGGCAATGCTGGGCGCACAAGGTGCAGCCGATACAATCGTCCGTTATCGAATATGTAATAAGGGCCTTGCATCTGCCGGCGGGGCAACGTTTGTCCAGATGTGCCTCGTACTCGTCGCGGAAGTACTTTATGGTTGAGAGAACGGGATTCGGTGCGGTTCTGCCGAGGCCACACAGACTTGTATTCTGAATCATTTGTGCCAGATGTTCCAGTTCATCGATGTCTGCCTTTTTGCCCTCTCCGGCACAGAGCCTTTCGAGAATATCGAGCATGCGCCGTGTCCCTATTCTACAGAAAGTGCATTTGCCACAGGACTGATTTTGCGTAAACTCCAGGAAATAGCGTGCAATATCGACCATGCAGTCAGATTCATCGAGCGCGACCAAACCGCCTGAGCCCATCATCGCCCCAACGTCTTTGAGTGTTTCATAGTCCACAGAAACATGCGCCAGCTTTGCTGGTACACAGCCTCCGGAAGGTCCTCCGATCTGTACGGCCTTAAATTTCAATCCTTCCGCAATTCCTCCGCCTATATCTTCTATAATCTCTTTTATAGAAATACCCATCGGCACTTCAACCAGACCTCCTCGTGCTATTTTTCCTGCCAGCGCAAAAACCTTTGTTCCCTTGCTGTCGGGTGTGCCGAGCTTTGCGAAGGCATTGTGCCCATTGCGTATAATCCAGGGCATAACGGTATAGGTTTCCACGTTGCTGATGAGCGTTGGTTTGCCCCAAAGTCCGCTTTCTGCCGGGTATGGCGGGCGGAGGCGAGGCATACCGCGACGTCCCTCTATACTTGCTATAAGCGCGGTCTCCTCGCCGCATACAAAGGCGCCGGCGCCGACAACAATTTTAAGCTGAAGTGAAAAGGGGCTTCCGGTGATGTTTTCGCAGAGAAATCCCCGCTGCCGACAGGTATTTATGGCCTGGCTCATGCGTTTGATGGCAAGGGGATACTCTGCACGAATGTAAAGGAAACCTTCATCAGCACCTACGGCATAAGCTGCTATAGCGATACCTTCGATAAGTCGGTAGGGATACGACTCAATCAGCATACGGTCCATAAAGGCGCCGGGGTCTCCCTCATCGCCGTTGCAGATTAAGTATTTTTCCCCTGAGTTACTACCAGAGACGGCAGACAACTTAAGATGTGTGGGGTAACCGGCACCACCTCTTCCTCTCAGGCCGCTTTTTTTGATTTCGGCGATAACCTGTTTCGGATTCATCTCAGACAGAGTTTTTCTCAGGGCCTTGAAGCCGTCGTTGCGAATATATTCATCGAGGTCAAGGGGATCGATGCTGCCGCAGTGCTCGGTGGCGATATGAACCTGTTTTTGAAGGAAGCCGGCCACCGGCCGGTCCCGCACGTCAACAGAATAGCGTGTCACCGGCTCCCAGGCCTTGTCGGTCAGTATTTTATCCAGCATTGTGGAAATTGTATTTCTGATTTTTCGGGTAATCTGTTTGGGTTTGAAGTGCCTTAGGACAATGGCCCTGGCGTCCTCTGGCATGACTTGTGCATAGCGAAATGAAGGCCCATCAGGTAGAGCGACTTCAACCAGGGGGACCAGGAACGACATTCCCGAACAGCCGACACTTTTGACTACGGCTTTTGCGCCGGTTTCTTTCACGGCTTTCTTTAATGCTTTGTATACCTTGGCACTTCCGCCGGCGACACAACTTGAATCGAGGCATATCCGGATTTCACCGAGGATTCCATCGCTTTTTGTATAGGCCGGGCCTTCGGCCTTTTGTGCCTGGGCTTTTTGTTGTTCGAGGAAGTCCCTTAGCACCATCGGAACCTGGTCTGTGGTCAGGTGACCGTATGTAATATCATCAATCTGTAAAACCGGGGCGAGCATACAACATCCGAGGCACGCTACTTTCTCAACAGTAAAAATTTTCTGCGGGTCCGTATCCTCATCGGCTGGTATACCGAGGTTTCGCTGAAAGGCTTCATAAATCTGTTCACCACCTTTAACATGACAGGCCGTTCCGATGCAAACCTTAATGGTATGCCGACCGGCCGGGTGGTGTCTGAACTGGCTATAGAAAGTAGAAACGCCGGTAATCGATGCAGGCATGATGTCTGTCAGTTCACAGACCCGCTCAAGAGCTTCTTTTGGCAGGTATCCATAGTATCCCTGGATTGCCTGCAGCATCTCAAGCACTTTCTCCGGTCCTTTGCCGATTTTCTCAACGGTCTTGTCTATAAATGTCAAATCCGATTCGTTCATCAGTTATTCTTAGTTTCATAAACGCAATCAAGGTTGCTTTGGGGAACCCTTGTCTCCTATGCAGTACAGATTCTCCAATCCCCTGATATAGATTCGGCCGTCCATAAAGGCGGGTGAGGCAAAGCAGTCCTCGCCAAGCTCACACTTTACCACTTCTTTATATTCTTTGCTGATCTCGGCAATAATCATAATGCCTTTTTCACTAAGCATGTAAATGCGATCGCCGACGAGGCTTGGGGACGCAAGGAAATTCATTAACAGGTCTTTTTCCCACACCTTCGTTCCGTCCGTAGTTTTATAACAGGTGAGCAATCCTTCTGTTGTCACCAAAAAAATAAATTTGTCATTGCCGACCGGAGAAGTTGTATCCGGAGTATTTTCTTCAATAATCCAGTCGATATGGGTTTTAGTAACGTCTCCGCGTCCGTCCGGCTTTATCGCGACAAGTGTGGAATAGGGTTCTATGACAAATATCCGCCCGGCGGCGTAAATCGGCGATGGTGCAACTTCACCGCCCAGACACTTCGCCCGCCAAATTTCTGTACCGTTTGGTTCATACGCTATAACCCAGGGATCAGCGCATGTAATTATCTGATGTTGATTCCCAATTTCGGCTACAATGGGCGAAGACCATGAGTTTGGTACGGGTCTTTTCGTTTCCCAGACAGGGCGGCCGGTAAACGTATCCAGGGCTATCATCTTCGAAATTCCGTCCTCGGGGCCACCCTGGTCGTATTGAATCAACAGTAGATTTCGGTAAATCGCAAGTGAAGTTGCGTATCCATATCCACTGTCAGGGAGGCCAAGATTTTTGGTCCAGACTTTCCTGCCATCGAAGTTAAAACAAGCAACGTCCCCAGTTGGAAAAATTGCGTAAACTCTGCGACCGTCCGTTACGGCGGTGGGTGCGGCATAGCCGGGGCCACCTTCCTCCATCACCTCAAGAGGTTTGTCTTGCGGTACGCCGGTTACGCCGCGTTTCCATAGAAGATCGCCCGAAAGTGCATCAAAACAGTACACTTCGCGAGTGTTTTTGTCTGCACCGGTGATGAAAACGCGGTCCTCCCAGACTATCGGCGAATTGAGCCCCGGCAGCGGAACCTTGCTTTTCCATAAGATGGCTTCGCCTGTCTTGCCGTTCCAATTCGCAGGGACATTTGTATAAGCGCTTATCCCGAGTCCGCCGGGCCCTCGAAAACGAGGCCAGTTCTTTTTAATCTCCGCCATCGAAGGATAGGAAGTGGCCTGCATGTCGGCCGCAGTGAAATCAATCCAGGGCCTTGTCACAAGAAATAGCGCTGTTGAGCCGAATATGACTAAACCAGCGGTTACGGCCCACCGGGCCCGTGTTGCTTTGCGGGCTTGTTCTTTGCGCTTGTCAGGGGCCGGCTGTGGTGCCGGCAGCTTCTTTTTGTAGGTGGAGGCGGATTTTAGACCTGTTAAAAATACGATAACACTGCCAAGAAGCAGATAGCTGCCTCTTTGCGAAAAATCCCATCTCCGTATCCTTACCTGCCTGATTTGCAAATCCAATTGGCGAATCCTGTCCTGGCTAATCTGAAGGTGCAGCCGTCGAATCTTTGGCAAGAGCTGCTTGTCGTCAGGATTATTACGGATTTCTGTTTTGAGAACCCTCAACTCTTTTGTCAGGTTTGGATCGGCAATGCTTTCAGGATTCATCTCCTGAATTTGCGATATAAGCTGCCGGTCGTCAGGTTGTTGGCGAAGTTGTATTTTGAGGGCCTCCCACTTGTCCATTCTTTTGGGTTCGACAACTGTTCTCTGAAAATAATTGAACAGCATAAGTTCGAGGCTGATAAGAGAAAATACGCCGCCGATGACCGCAGTGGCGACTGCGGTGTAATACCATTGACTTTTCGGCTTGTTAGTATTTCCGGATGGTCCTTTATGTGTATCGTCAATCGGAGTTTTCATCAGCTTTCACAATCGTTTCTTTAGCGAGTTTTCGCTTAACGTGTTCTTTTGGACAATATTCAAAGCATCGGCCGCACGCCAGACAGCCTGCCCTTTCGGCCTCGTAATCTGTCCGTTGCCGTCTGAGAGAAAGGCCGATAAGCTTCAGGGCTATGACCAGTCCGACAAATCCTCCAAAGAGCCAGCCACCCAGTCCGAATCCGGCCTGGATGTCCAAGGCCTCGGCGTAAAGGTCCTTGATTTCCCTTCCGGTTGCCCTGAATGCCGTACTGGCGTCTGTTGTGTCCTCTACCTGTCCTGTTTCTTCGAGATATATGCGGTCGGCAAGCCTGACTGTGGCATGCATTCGTGATGTCACCGGTCGAAGAGTGTACCCAACCCAGCCAAGCGAGAGCACTAATGGAGGTAAAAGAAGAATTAGAAACGCCAGCAATTTTCTGCTTTTGATATAGTCATGCGTCGGGGCCTCTGCTGTTGGCTCTCTGATGGCACCGAATGGGCATGAATCTTCGCAGAGCCGGCATTTTATACAGTCATCGGGGGTAATGGTGACGCGCCATTTCGAGATGCGCGAAAGCTGCCTCAGGATTACACCATAGGGACATACGAACCGGCAATATGGACGGCCTATGAACAAGCCCACGAACAGAAAGCATCCGCCGAGTATCAACATATTGAGGTTTCCGCTCATACGGAAAAAAGAAACGAACGGGTCATACCTGCAAATGATAAAAGCGCTGCCGGTGGCTGCGAAAAGGATTGCCGCGGCCAGATAAACATAAGCGAATAACCGCAATCCGTTTTCCAGCCATTCCGGCACTGGAGTGTGGCGCAAATGCACCACGTCCTGTATGGCACCAAGAGGACATACGGCGGCACAGAAGGTCCTTCCGAAAAAGAGGGTAAATACGAGCGGCAGCAGGAAAAACAACATAACTGCGACGGGCACAGCGTAGTCTTTGTCGAAAATCGACAGGGCGACGTTTTGGATAGCTCCTATGGGACATACGCAGCCCCTGCGCCAGAAGCCGAAATAGAACAATGAAAGGAGACTGAGAACAAAAATAAACCGTCGGCGGCGCGTTTTCAAAACCAGATATGAAGACAAACCAAGCGCAGCGAAGAGCACGGCCGTGTCTATATATTCATAGATGTCCTGTCGGGGATTTGGGGTGGTCGGGCTCGGATGTACGTAGCCGCTCTCAAAATCCGGCGGGGGAAAACGTTCAAAGCCTGATGCAATGCCGGATGAAAGCAGCAGGACTGCTATGCTGATTATAGTATAATTATGGCGTATCATTCAGCGCTGTCCACCTTCTTAAGCAGGTAAGGCTTGTCTGCAGGAACCCGCTTATACGCACCCGATGGACAAGCAGCGGCAATTGAGCACTCATTACAATTCAGACAGCGGTCATGTCGTACCTGAAGATATAATGAGCCGTTTCCAAAGGTGTTGCAGCCCTTGACACATTTGCCGCAACCCATGCAGAGCGATTCGTCGATGGTATACTCGTAATAGGGGTTCTCCACGAAAGTTCTTTTAATCGCGCCGGTGGGGCAAAGTTGATTTTCTGCGCCCTCGTTTATATCAAGGGGTTCCGGTCCGAAGAAACCGAAACAAATTCTACAGTATCCACACATTGCGTATGCGTGCACACACTTAACTGCCGATTCTTCCAATACGCAATACGTGGCACAGTTACCGCAGGCCACACATATTTCGGGGTCGATTTGCCAGACGGTGTTCTGAGCGGCGCTCTTTTGCTTCGGAAAGAGAGTAGCACCGCCGGTTGCTCCCAGCAATCCCAAAGTTCCATATCTTAAAGCCGCTTTAAGCAGTTGTCGGCGGTCTGGTGTCTGTTCGGTATGTTTACTCATTATTTTTCCTTAATTTTATGGAAGCACGATATCGCTGTTATTTTTTGGGGGAAGTTCGGGTAAATTTTCTCACTACATTCTTGATGGTATCCAAAACGAAAATCCGCCCCTTGGTATTAACGGCCACATCGAAACCTCCGGCCTGAGAGTCAGGGCCAAATTCAGAAATACGCGAGGAGCCACCTTCGACTAATTGCTCCGGCCCGGCAACGACACCGACAAAAGTGCCATCGGGATCATAAATTTTAACGCGTATCAGACCCTTCTCGCAGGTGACAAAGTTTTCGTTTTGAAGTATGGCAAAATTGACCGGATTGCAGCAGCCGCAGAAGCCTTCTATACCTGCCGAGAATCGTCCCCACGAAAACTCGAGGTCACCTTCAAACGTATATGCTTCAATTCGATGCTGTCCCGGATTGGTCACTCGCAACAACCCGTCGCGAGCAACTGCGAGGTCGAAATATGGACTAGGTATGACAAAACCCGGAATGTTTCTATCCTTATCTTTGCCGCCGATTCGGTTGATTAACCTTCCGGTTGTATCGAGGTGGTGAACAATTCGATTGCCCGCATCGGCGATAAAAACATCTTTTTTTGAAACGGCTATACTGGTCAAAACCGCATCGTCACCCAAGCTCTGCCAGGTTGCCAATCGCTTTCCCTGGCCGTCATAGATTTCGACGTGGTCCTTGATTCCAATGTAAATCTTTCCGTCATCGGCTACGGTCAAACACGCTGGCGTATCAGCGAGTTTTATCTCGCCAAGCAAATCGCCGCTTTCTGCAAAAATCCGGACGGCTTTATCACCGGCTATGTAGATTGATCCGTCGGATGCCACAGCAATAGCGTGGGAAACGGAGAAGCCGGTAACAATTGCCGGGGCCGACTCTTCATAAAGAATCAGGTTAGGGTCAATTTTGCCTAAGTCCGTCAAATCGTAGGTGAATTCCTTGCCGAGGCCGCTGCCTTTTTTGCCTGTAGTATCGAGCTTTACAATAGCAAGAATGGAAATGACAACAGCAACAAACACAGCTATTAATATTTTCGTATTTGTTGTACCTGATCGCGTGTTCATTGTGATATCTTTTCGATTTTCAAATTCAGTTTTTTAGCCTTTTATTGTAATGGAAACAAGCCCTCGTTGCAATGTCATCGGATTACCGGCCGGTGACATCAAGGCATATCATTTGGTTCATATCACGCAAAATCAATCTGCCGGAAGCTATGGCCATAGGTCCCCATGATTCCGGTCCCTCCAGCACTTTGGCTTCGGCAAGCTGCTCATAACCGGTCGACTGCGCCTTTGCCAGAGTAAGCAAACCTTCGTCATCCAGAATAAATATCTTGCCGTCGGCGATCATATAGGGACCGAGTCCCCGTGGTCCAAACAGATGTGTGGGCGGGCTGGTCCAGACAACCCGGCCGTTCAGGTCGAGACAGGTCAGGTGCTTATCCGGGCGAATTCCATAAATATGACCCTCATAGAAAATGGGAGTATGCTGCTCTGCGCCGAACACTTCGGAATCGAGTTTAAATAAAGGCTGTGTAGTTATTGTATCGTTAACCCGGCTTAATTTCAGCATCATGGCTCCGGCATTGTATCCACCAGAGAGGAAAATCAAGCCGTCCCCGACGACCACAGGAGTTGCGACGTTTGCAACGCGAATCTTCCAATCATTGTATTCCCACAGAATGCTCCCATCCTCTGCCGAAACGCCTGCTACCCCTCCGCTGGCACAGTAGACGTACATACGAGTACCCATAAATTCTGCAGGGATAACAGAAGAATGTGTCATCAGCCATTTATTTGGATTCGGACTTTGCCATAGAATTTCGCCCGTTTCGCAATCAACAGTCATCATCAACGCATCACCGCCTACGGCGATTATGGCCTTACCGTCGTCGATGAGGGGACATTGGCCGGCGTACCAGTCGGGTACGGTTGCATTAAAATCCCTGACCAAATCAAGCATCCATCGAAACTCGCCGGTTACAGTATCAAGGCAGGTAACGTGGCATTTCGGCCCTAATGTGACGACATGTTTTTCCGTAACCGCGGGCACTGTTCTGCTCATCCCGTGCAGTCTTTTGACCCTGACA
>Ga0209427_10009336_pt1 | contig 10954 bp, 9 predicted proteins | sample DeeMarSWOR136_30_FD_187465 | JGI IMG/M metagenome (GOLD analysis project Ga0209427, IMG submission 187465) | Marine sediment microbial communities from White Oak River estuary, North Carolina - WOR-1-36_30 (SPAdes) (version 2) | ecosystem: Environmental > Aquatic > Marine > Intertidal zone >... | reverse complement strand
AGTCCGTTGATACTCTCCACTCGAAGTAAGCCATAGTATTTCTCGCTTTCTTTAGGCGGTCTAGCTTGGCCATGAACAGCATCGCCGTCTCTTAAATTAAAACGGCGTATCTGGGAATTTGATACGTAGACATCATTTGCACCACGCCGGAAGGTATCCTGTCGTAGGAAACCGTAGCCTTCACTGATGATTTCTAAAACGCCTGTTACAAACACATTTCCCTGTTCCTCTGCTTCCGCCTGCAGAATGCGGTGGACAAGCTCCGATTTTTTTAAAGCGGAGTAGCCGACGATGCCACACTCCTTGGCCATTACCTCCAATTCATCTCGATTTTTACTTTCTAGTTCCGCCATAGTTGACATACTAACCTCTTTTAAATACTTTTCTTTTTCCCGATTGTATCGGGATGGTTTGCTGGATGGTTATACTAATCCTTCTCTCGACATCACCTTCTTCCAGTCATTCCTAAAACGCTCGATGCCGATATCTGTCAGAGGATGTCGTATCATTTGCAATAACACCTCATAGGGCACTGTAGCAATATGTGCGCCAACCCCAGCCGCTGCTAAACAATGTTGAGGATGTCTTATACTGGCAGCGATAACTTGCGTTGGGAATTGATAATAATCCAAATACTCCACGATTTCAGCCACCACGTTCATTCCATCCTCGCCGATGTCATCTAGTCTGCCCACAAAAGGGCTCACAAAAGTGGCTCCTGCTGCTGCCCCTAGCAAAGCCTGGTTCAAGGTGAAGCACAAAGTAAAATTAACTTTTATATTTTCACTGGCCAACACTGAGGTGGCCTCCACTCCTTCAAGACTTGCAGGTATCTTAACCACGATGTTATCCGCCCATTTAGCTATTTCTCTAGCCTCAGTTACCATTGTTTGAACATCCTGGCCCAATACCTCAGTAGATACTGGACCGGGGACGATGGAGCAGATTTCCTGAACTAATTTTCGATAATCAATATTGCCTTCCCGCGATACAAGGCTAGGGTTAGTGGTTACCCCCACAACCACTCCTAGCCTTACTCCGTGGCGAATATGCTCTATATTGGCAGTATCTAAAAATATCTTCATCTTCTTAATTCAAAGGCAGGCTTGTCTGAGCCCCTTCAACAAGTGTCTCCTTGGCTGCCCCAATGAACCCCATAAACAACGGGTGAGGAGAATCAGGACGAGATTTGAACTCAGGATGAAATTGGCAGGCAAGCATCCAAGGATGATCTCGTAATTCAGTAATTTCCACTAACTTCCCATCCGGAGATAATCCAGAAGGTATAAGACCAGCTTCATTCAATGGCTGGCGGAACTTATTGTTAAACTCATAACGATGGCGATGCCTTTCATGAACTACTTCAGTGCCGTAGGCACGAGCTGCCGTTGTTCCTTCCACCAGATGGCAGGGATAAGTCCCGAGCCTCATAGTCCCTCCCTTTTGCTCCACGCCCTGCTGATCAGGAAGCAGATCAATGACAGGATAAGCACTACCAGCATCAAACTCAGTGGAATTTACTCTGTCAGTATGAAAAACATGCCGACCAAATTCGATAACCATAGTATGCATCCCCAAGCATAAGCCCAAGTAAGGAATTTCCCTTTCTCGGGCAAATTTGGCAGCTTTTATCATGCCCTCAATTCCTCGATAACCAAAGCCACCAGGAACAATTATGCCTTGAACTTGTCCGAGTTTCTCATCAGCCAGGCCATCCAATTGCTCTGAATCCAACCACTCTATTTTCACCTCACGATTGTGAGCCAATGCCGCATGGCACAATGCTTCACGCACGGAGTAATATGCATCCTGGAGTTCCACGTATTTGCCTACCAGTCCAATAATCACAAGTTCTTTAGGAGCTTTCAGCCTGGCTACTATGTCTCGCCATTCTTCTAAATTACTTCTCTCGGCTCTTAATCCCAATCGGTTAACCACCAATTCCCCTAACCCAGCATCTTCAAGCAGCAGGGGCACCTCATAGATAGTTTCGCTGGTAACCAGGGGGATAACCGCCTCTTTATCTACGTCACAAAATAATGATATTTTGTCCTTTATCCCTTCAGATATCTCCTTATCGCTGCGACACAATATAACATCGGGCTGAATACCAATTCTCCTCAGTTCATTGACACTATGTTGAGTGGGTTTGGTTTTTATCTCGTTGGTGGCAGCTATGTGTGGTAGAAAAGTGACGTGAATGTATAGCACACTATCCCTGCCTTCATCTTTCCTCATTTGCCTTATAGCTTCGAGGAAAGGTTGCCCCTCAATATCCCCCACTGTGCCGCCAACTTCAACAAGCATTAAGTCAGCCCGTGATACTTCGGCTGCCTCTTTTATCAGCCTCTTTATTTCATTGGTTACATGGGGAACCACCTGAATTGTACCCCCTAGGAAATCCCCCTGTCTTTCCTGAGCAATTACCGAAGAATAGACTTGACCAGATGTAACATTTGAAGCCTGGGTTAGTTCTACTCCGATAAACCTCTCATAATGTCCCAAGTCCAAATCAGTCTCAGCACCATCCCGAGTAACAAACACTTCACCGTGCTGGTAAGGGGACATCGTTCCCGGGTCAACATTCAGGTAAGGATCAAGCTTTTGTACAGAGACAGATATACCACGGCTTTTCAATATTTTTCCTATGGAGGCTACTGAAATTCCCTTGCCTACAGAACTAACTACTCCACCAGTAATAAAAACGTATTTGACCACTGCCGATTACAAGAGTATGTTACACTAATATAAAGAAAACTAAATTCTGCAGGCTGATATTGGAATACGAAACAAACTCGAATTCTCTTCCATTATAAAAAGTCGTCGTTAAAATTGTCAAGTCTGGGAAGGACTGGTAACTGTCAATTCTTGACCGGTGAGAATCCCAGATAACCGTCAGGTTAAACCTCCAACTCCATGAGTCAATGCCCGCAGAACTTATACCCAGGAACGATTTAAGATCACCACTACTATCTCCAGGCGATAATCCCTCAAACCAAAAGGGTTTTCCAACGGATAATCCCTTAGCTGGCCAACTCCCTTAGTTCCCTCAACAGTTACCTTCTGTTGCGTCTGGATTAATATTCTGCTATCCTTATCAATCTCACCCCTTCCCTCAAGATAGGGATCGGTACAGACTTCTCTTTATCCTGACATCACAAAAAACGGTGTTATTCGGTGCTACTTCAGCGATTCTACCTTGAGACTCCGGTCCTTCTGCCTCACTAATCCTTCATCTATGCTTTACCCTGAGAGGCTTCCTTAATTCAAAGATTAGCTTACTCGAAGCCGTCTCGGAATTCTGTGGGGGCTCTCTTTTATTTTCAACCCCGACTAACCAAAATAATACAGTATCCTTTTCCATAGTGGTTAATGCAGTATGTAATTGCCTCGTTCCTGTGTTAAAATAAGCGATATTCCTGAGTCTAAGGAGGTAAGATACTGTGACACCAATGACAATAAATTGGGGTGAAGCTGGCTTATTAGCGGGGAGGGGCTTCGGCACTGTCTTTCTCATATTAATCATTCTCGCCGTGGTAACCTGGCTAGTAGGATTTGTATTTCAAAGAGTTAACAAGGGACAGAAAAAAGCCAAGTCGTCGGCTGAAGCGGAAACAGCTAAGACTAAGAATTAGATGAAAATCACCACTCTTACAGAATTCTACATAACTACATCGGAGGTGTGACCATGTTTGGCCTAGAAATGGGATTTGGTTTCCTTACCTGGCAGCGCCTGATAATGCTGACTATCGGTGGCGTATTCGTTTACCTGGGCATAGCTAAGAAATGGGAACCGCTGCTTTTGGTACCCATAGGCTTTGGTATCATTCTGGTCAACATACCCTTGGGCTACGATGTTATGGGATTCCAAATGCCTGATGGAACTTATCTGGATTACTTACCACCTATTTGGCCGGAGCTGATAGAACAGGGGGGAAGACCAATTGGATTCCTAGCCCACATCTTCCAATACGGCTTTGGCTGGGGGCTACTTCCTCTCTTCATGTTCATAGGAATAGGAGCGATGACTGACTTCAGCCCTCTCATCGCTCGGCCTATTTACTTCCTCCTGGGGGCTGCAGCTCAGCTCGGAGTCTATGCTGCTTTCTTTCTAGCTCTTGGACTGGGAGATCTAGGACTGGAATTCGGTATCCAGGAAGCTTGCAGTATAGGAATTATAGGCGGTGCGGATGGCCCCACTACGGTCTACCTTACGACACAGCTAGCGCCCTGGCTTCTGGGTGCTACCGCTATAGCTGCTTATACCTATATGGCTATGGTGCCATTAATTCAACCTCCGATAATCAAGGCATTTACTACCAAAGAGGAAAGAAAAATCTACATGGCGCCAGCGCTGCGGGAAGTCTCTAAGACAGAGCAGATAATATTCCCCATCATGGTCGTGATAATTGTTGGACTTCTTCTCCCCGCGGCATTACCCATCATTGGTTGTTTTATGCTTGGCAATCTTCTCCGTGTCAGTGGTGTTACTGATAGGTTAGGCCTGACTATGTCTGGAGCTTTTATAGATATAGCGACTGTCTTCCTTGGTGTTTGTGTCGGTGCTTATGTCGCGGCTCCAGCCTTTCTGCTCCCCGAACCATTAACGGTCTTCGGTTTAGGTATACTTGCCTTTGCCTTTGCTACTATGGGTGGTGTGCTCTTTGCCAAGTTAATGAATCTGTTCCTAAGACCGAAGATAAACCCTATGATTGGGGCTGCGGGTGTTTCAGCTGTTCCTATGGCAGCCAGAGTGGTACAGAGGTTGGGACAAGAAGCCAATCCCAGGAATTTTCTATTGATGCATGCTATGGGGCCTAATGCTGCTGGTGTTATGGGCACAGTTGCTGCAGCGGGAGTATTTTTATCTTTAGTGGGTTGATCATTTATTATTTTCTTACTCCCGCCACAAGCGAGCTGCTGTGTCACGAATAACCTGGTAACTAAAGCCGCGGTAACCAAGAAAATTTGATAGACGACGAAAGAAATCTGGATAGTCTAAATGGGTAAGAGCCGACATCCGGCCGGAGGCTAACTTATAGGCAATCTCCTCGTCATTTATATTCTCGGTTACTTGTTCAATGATTTCTGCGGCTACTTTTTTATCTCTTAATTCCTTTTCTATCAACCTTTTGCTTTTAGGCCTGAAAGATAAGCGGTTATCCTTCCAGAATTGGGCGAAGGTAAAATCATCGCACAAGTTTTGCTCTCTGAGTCTGGTAATTGCCTCCTCTGCCACTTCACTGGCAAAATCGCGCCGTCGAAGCCACTGCCTGATTTCTGCTTCGCTACGCGGGCGATAACTAAGATAACGGTAGGCTGCATCGAGACAGGCTTGTAAGGAATTACTATCTGCCAACTGGTTTTTCCTGAGTAATATCAGTCTTGTTGCTGAGAGGTTGCTGAATTTTCTCTGAGGGAGATGCCGGGAATAGCTGCTGAATCTTTTATCGTACTTTCTAGTTGTGAAGCTAGCTCAGGGTGTTGCTTCAGGTAATTCTTGGCATTTTCCCTACCCTGCCCCAACTTCGTGTCGCCGTAAGTAAAGAAGACGCCAGCTTTCTTTATCGCCCCTGTTACCACCCCGAGGTCAATCAAATTCCCCTCTTTGCTTATCCCGTGATTAAACATAATATCAAATTCAGCGCTGCGGAACGGAGGGGCTATCTTATTCTTAATCACCCTAGCCTTTACCTTGGTGCCTATCATTTCTGAGCCTTGTTTGATGGAATCACCTCGCCTCAAATCTATTCTTACAGAGCTATAGAACTTAAGTGCCCTTCCCCCAGGAGTTACTTCCGGATTACCGAAAATAATGCCTACTTTTTCTCGTAACTGGTTAATAAAAACAACCGCTGTTTTAGACTTACTGATAGCGGCACTCAATTTTCTCAGTGCCTGGGACATCAATCGTGCCTGTAAACCAACATGGGTATCGCCCATCTCGCCTTCTATCTCTGCTCTAGGTACCAAGGCGGCTACACTATCGATGACTATCACGTCTATAGCACCGCTTCTCACCAATGTTTCTGTAATTTCCAGAGCTTGCTCCCCGGTATCAGGTTGTGAGATATATAAATCGCTCAGTTTGACACCACAGTTGGCGGCATAATGAGGGTCAAGGGCATGTTCAGCATCAATATATGCGGCAATGCCGCCAGCTTTTTGGGCTTCAGCAATTATATGCTGGGCGAGTGTAGTTTTACCCGAAGACTCAGAACCGAATATTTCCGTGACTCGCCCTCTGGGTATACCACCTATTCCCAAAGCCAGATCAAGAGCCAGGGCACCAGTGGGAATGGCGTCTCCAGCCACTCGAGCTGGAGCTTCGCCCAACTTCATAATCGAACCTTTGCCGTATTGTCTTTCGATTTGCTCAATGGCTAATTCAACTGCCTTCGCTTTCTCGCCAGCCATTTCTTAAGTACTATACCATAGAGCTATAATTCCGTCAAAGAGAAAAATAGCACCCGAATCTACTGTCCGCCCCCTCGATCTTAACCTGGTATTACTCACCACTGGCGTGTGGATAAATCTGAGATTCCCTGAAATGATTCGTTTCTCAGAGATGACTACTGGTAGCCTAGGACCTCCTCCAGTTTTTCCGCCTGTTCCACATGATAAGGGCCCACTCTGGTACGGCGAACTTCCACTACAGTAGCGCCCACCCCAAGTTTTTCTCCGATATCATGAACAAGGCTTCTAATGTAAAATCCAGAGGATACCTCGCAAGTGAAGACAAAACAGGGAAATTGGAATTCCTTGAGCTCCAGGGAATAAATGCTTACCTTTTTAGGTGGTATGTCTATACTAACACCCTTTCTGGCTAGTTGATAAGCTTTTCGCCCACCTATTTTTTTTGCTGAAAATGGTGGCGGGGTCTGCCAGATATCGCCATGAAATTCCTTCAAGACCTCTTCCAATTCCTCTCTGGTTACTTCGTTTTTGCTTTGCCACAAGACCTTTCCTTCAGAGTCAAAGGTATCTGTCTTGATACCGAGGACAGCCTTAACTTCGTAAGCTTTGTCCAGCTTAAGAAACAAAGAGGCGTTTTTCGTGCGCTTGCCGGTTAGAATGACTAACAGCCCTGTAGCCAGGGGGTCTAAGGTACCTGTATGACCAACCTTCACGTTGAACTTTCTTTTTATCCGCTCCACCACTCGGGAGGAGGTAAGTCCTTTAGGTTTGTCTACCAGTAACATTTTATTCATCCCTGTAAGTATAGCGGAAAAACTGGGGTTTATCACTTGCCGGGGCTTGTCCGAAAATATGGATTTTGACAGGTTTCCTAGTTAATGCTATCATATCTTACATAAAGTAAATTGAAACCAAAGTTAATTGTAGCAAGGTGGTTAATTTGGTGGGGAAAGGGAACCAGGGGGTGGTAATAGGTGGATGCCGCCGATAGTTGGCTCCTGGTAACCTTTCTAATTTGCTTAGTCCTTTCGGCTTTCTTTTCCAGTGCTGAGTCAGCTTTTATTGCTCTACCTAAGCTTCGCCTGAGATATCTGGTGGAAAGCGGTGTTAAGGGGGCAGAAAAACTGGCCAGAGCCGCCGAAAAGCCCGAGAGGGTTCTAGCTACCGTGTTACTAGGTAATAACCTGGTAAATGTAGCCGCTGCCACACTGGGTACTATTATGGCTGTGGCCGCTTTTGGCCCAGTCACGGGACCCATTGTAGCCACCCTTGGGGTGACAGCACTGATTTTAATCTTCGGGGAAGTTATCCCCAAAACTCTGGCGGTGCATCATGCTGAGCGGCTATCTCTAGCCTACGTTAATCCACTAAAAATAATAGAATTGTGCCTTTACCCCTTTGTCCTGGTGCTGGATCGAATTGGGTTAAGTTTTACCAAGATGGCAAATGCATCGGAGGAGGATAAAAAACTAGTCAGCGAGGGTGAGATACGCTCGGCGATAAGTGTCGGTGAAATCGAAGGTGTGGTGGAGCAAGATGAGGCAAAGATATTGCAAAAAGTACTTGAATTTACCGACCGCCCGGTGAGCAAGGTAATGATTCCCAGAACGGAAATTACCTGGGTGGCGCAAGGGACGACGCTAAGTGATTTCCTGAATCTTTATACCAAAGGACGCTACAGTCGATTTCCCGTGTATAAGGAAAATACTGACAATGTGGTGGGTATATTGCATGCCAAAGACGTACTGACGAAGTTGACTGATGATTCTGTTGACAGAGAAAACGCCATCGATGATTTGGTGCGGTCTACCTATTTTGTCCCTGAAAGCAAACAGATGGGAGAACTTTTAGCCGAGATGAGGGATGGTGGTCACCATGCGGCTATTGTTGTAGACGAGTTTGGTGGTATGGCTGGAATGGTTACCATCGGACAGCTAACCGAGGAGATTGTCGGTGATATTCGTGATGAACTAACAGATAAAGAAAAAGACTTTATTGTAACTGGTGACAGCACCTTTCAACTGGATGGCGGGTTCAGAGTTGACGAAGCCAACGAAGAGTTGGGGCTGAATTTGCCCGGCGGTGAGTATGAGACCGTAGCTGGCTTTATTCTCAACCACCTCGGGCGGATACCAAAGCGGGGGGAACAGTTTAAATATCAGAATCTGAAATTCGTTGTCACTGAAATGCGTGGGATGAAGATAGAGAAAGTCATGCTAACCAAGGAAAAGGACGTTGCCTCATCGTAAGTTTACTCTATGCCGTCTATGACAAGAAGGACTCGCAATGATAAAAAAGTGCCGGGCAATGCAATCTTAGGAGACCATTTGAAGATCGTTTTAGTGAGGCATGGTGAAACTTGGTGGAATCAGGAGAGGCGTATCCAGGGAGGCGATAGCGATATCGAACTGAATAATACTGGATTGGAGCAAGCCAGGAGGCTGGCAACTTTTCTTAAAAATGAAAACATAATTTCCATACTCTCCAGTCCTTTGCGGAGAGCTAATGCTACAGCTGAAGCCATAGCTAGCTGTCATCAGTTGTCTGTAGACGTTGATCAAGGGCTAAGAGAGCTGAGGGTTGGTGAACTGGAAGGCATGTCTGTTTCAAATTTCAATACTACGTTCAATCAGTTTTTAGTGCAATGGTGGCAAAACAGATGGGCAATGAAATTGCCTAATGGAGAAAGCTTTGTTGAATTGCAACAAAGAGCCTGGAAAGTCGTTGAGCGACTGTTAAGAAAGCATAAAGCTGACTCTGAGCGCAACGAAGGAGCTACGGTGGTAATAGTCAGCCATTACTTCGTTATCCTAGCGATTATTCTCAAAGCTTTAAATTTGTCGCCGGAATACCTTACCAAATTCAAAGTAGACCTTGGCGGGGTAAGCAGGCTCGAGATCCATGGCTACGAAGCCCGCTTGGTGACATTTAACGATACCTCCTATCAGTGTTAGCTGGGAAAGGCGAGTTGCTTTCCCAGTTTATTGTGCTTCGGACGATATCAAGTGCCAAATCGGGCTCAAAATCCAAATGCTAAAAAAATCATGCGATGGTTAGAACAAGGAAGCAATTCCTATGAACAAGATTAAGCTGGAGTTCAAAGTTATAGACTTTATCCAGAGGCACAGCCTGATTTCTCCTGGAGAGACAGTAATTGTCGGGGTCTCAGGGGGTGCTGATTCAGTATGTTTGCTTCATGTCCTGGCGAAGTGGCAGAAAGAACTTGGGATAAGACTTCACGTAGCACATCTGAATCATCAACTTCGGGGAATGGAATCCGAAACTGATGTTAAATACGTGTCCGATTTGGCTGACTCACTTAACATTCCCATTACTATTGATAGGCAAGACATAGCTGCCTACAGAACTGAAAGAAACTGCTCTATTGAGGAAGCTGCCCGAGAACTTCGCTATGCTTTTCTTGGCCGGGTAGCTAGAGAGATCGGAGCCAATCGAATAGCTATAGGACATACCAGAGATGACCATGTGGAGACCATTTTGATGCACATATTACGGGGAACAGGAACTAGCGGATTGTGTGGTTTAATTTCTTGCTCCCCTATGGTGTATGAAAGGCTGGTAATGTCATCACCAGCAAATCAGAGCACTCTCTTAGTAATAAGACCGCTCCTGGATATCACTAGAGAGGAAACAACGAGTTATTGCCAGGAACACCAGCTTGACCCGCGTATTGATTCCTCCAATCATTCGCTTTCGTTTTTCCGAAATCGCCTTCGCCTTCAGTTGTTGCCTCTGCTCAGACAATATAATCCCAGTATTGACCAAGCTCTGCTCCGTTTGGCTGATATTGCCAGAGAAGATAACGCTTTCATTGAACAGCAGGCTTTCGAGTTGTGGGAAGCAGTGGCCAGGCAGGAAAATAATGCCATTTACCTGGATAAGAAGCAGGTTGTTAACTTGCCGATAGCCTTGCAGAGGCAATTATTGAGAGTAGCTGTGGCTAAATTGGCAGGGGATACCCGAGACATTGAATCGAGCCATGTTGAAGCAGCAAGGAACCTGCTAAATAAACCAGTGGGCAAAAAGCTCTCTCTGCCCCATGGCTTTATCTGCGAGGTAGGCTATAATGAGTTCGTGATTACCAGGTTCCCCCTTGGTATTGGGAGTACAGTGGAGCAATATCAGCTTTCATCAGTATGTCCCCTTCCTCCCCTGCCAGTCAAATTTTATCTTAAAGTTCCTGGAAAAACAGTTTTACCCGGATGGAAGGTGGTAGCCAGCATAGTGGAAGAACAGGTTAATTCTCAGTCAATGCGAGATACCCTGAGCCCAAGCGAAAGAATTTGCCAGAGCAATCTCGTTGCCGATTTCGATTTATACAAAACAGGGACCGAACTTTTTGTCCGTCAACGTAGGCCTGGAGACAAATTTCAGCCCCTGGGCATGAATGTACCCAAGAAGCTCCAGGATTTTATGGTTGATACCAAAATACCTCGTTCCTGGCGAGACAATATCCCAATCGTCTGTTCCCCTCAGCAAATCATCTGGGTGGTAGGTTGGCGCATTGATGGTAGAG
>Ga0209427_10009335_pt1 | contig 10955 bp, 10 predicted proteins | sample DeeMarSWOR136_30_FD_187465 | JGI IMG/M metagenome (GOLD analysis project Ga0209427, IMG submission 187465) | Marine sediment microbial communities from White Oak River estuary, North Carolina - WOR-1-36_30 (SPAdes) (version 2) | ecosystem: Environmental > Aquatic > Marine > Intertidal zone >... | reverse complement strand
TACATTCCGCCCAGCCCATGGCCATGGCAATGCACCTCTGCCCCAAGGGAATCTTTCTCCCCGTGAGGATGTCCAGGTACAAGGAGGTTTCCGAGCAGGTATTCGAGATTTTCCGCCGTTTCACCCCCTTGGTTGAGCCCCTATCTATAGATGAGGCCTTCCTGGACGTCACGGGTTCGATCAGGCTTTTCGGTCTGCCGGAGGAGATTGCGAAGATGATCAAACGGGCGGTTGCCGATGAAATCTGCATCACGGTTTCTGCGGGTGTTGCTCCCTCTAAGTTCGTGGCCAAGATCGCATCTGATCTTGGTAAACCAGACGGACTCACAATCGTGACTGAAGGCGAAGTGAAAGCGTTCCTTGAGCCGCTTTCCATCGATAAGCTGTGGGGAGTGGGGAAGGTAACCCAGGAGGCACTTGAGCTGTTTGGGATCCGGACCATCGGAGACTTGAGCCGCCTCCCGCTGGATGTGTTGGAGAGGCAGTTCGGCAAGCACGGGGCCCATCTTCATCTCCTCTCCCAGGGAGTGGACGACCGAGATATAGAGCTCAGCCGAGAGGTAAAGTCCATCGGCCACGAGGAAACATTTACCGATGATCTCCTCGATATGGGGACGCTAAGAAGGGAACTCATTTCCCTGGCCACCAAGGTTTCAAGGCGCTTGCGCAGCGATGGTTTTGAGGGTAAGACGATTACCCTGAAGGTCAAGTACCATGACTTTGTGCAGGTAACCCGTTCCGAGACCCTCACGGAACCCACTGACGATGGAGGAGTGATATTCCGGCGATGCTGCGGGCTGTTGGAAAAAACAGCGGTGGGCAAAAGGCCAGTAAGGCTTCTCGGAATATCCGTTTCCCATTTATGCGCTCAAGGGGGTGAGAAACAGCTTTCCCTCTTTCAGAAGGAGTTAAGCGCCCCAAGAAGAAGGGAGCTCAATATCGCGCTCGATGAGATTTCAGGAAAATTCGGGGAAGACGGAATTGTTCCGGGCACGCTTATTAAAAAATGAGGCCGTTGTGCGAAAACCGTTAAAAGAATGGAGGATGAGATGACAGCTGTAATGGATAGCGCTAGAAAGATCCAGGGCTACCACAACGCACACAATGTTGAGCCCGAGACCTTCTTCATGTCATCCTACACCAGTCCTCTTGGGACCTACACGCTTGTGAGCTCTCATCGTGGTGTGGTCTGTTTGGAGAGCGAGAAAGAGATGGAGAGGCACCTTACCCGATGGAAACGTAATGGTAGACTTCTGCAGAGGGACGTCGAGTATAACGCTGCTCTTGCTCGCGAGCTTGATGCCTATTTTGCCGGGAAGCTTCGTCGATTCACCGTACCCCTTGACCTCAGGGGAACAGCCTTTCAACTTCGGGTATGGGAGATACTTTGCAGCATTCCTTACGGGGTGACGCGTTCCTATCGTGAGGTAGCTCAGGCCCTGGGCAATCCCAAGGCCACCAGGGCTGTTGGCCAAGCGATAGGGAGAAATCCCGTCTCCATAATAGTGCCATGCCACCGTGTCATCGGCTCGGATGGCCGGCTTACTGGCTATGGGGGTGGTCTGCCCAGGAAAAGGGCCCTGCTAGACTTAGAATCTGGTATCCCGCCAAGCATCGCCGTTTCATGAATACATTGAATCTTTAGCTATTCTGCTGATCCAATCTATGCTATGCGGATTAGGAAGTGATTTGCCTACAAATGAAAAATCCTTGACAGATAGAGATATATATTTTATGAATAGAATCGCCTGAATCTAAAAAGATTTCATAAGGGGATAGTGAAACTCCATATCTCATCTCAAAAAGGATATCGGAAAAAATAGTAAATTAACTGGAGTTAGCTTGATTTTTAAAGAAAACCGTTGTCCTTGAGAGTTAATTGCTGAAGAGGTAGGGTACCCATCGAGTGTGAGCAGGCTTCGACGTGAGTTTAGCCGAAAGTAAGGGGAAAGCCAGCCCTTGAGAGGCTGGAAGGGGTTAGTATTCCCCACCTGCGAGCCACGAAAGGCTCACCTCGAAAGCACCGAAACGAAAGGAGGTGAATGATGATGAGGTAATTCATAGGGGATGTCAGGGAAACGTAATGGTACGTCATCAGACTATTATCATGTCATGAATAATCTCATGAGAGAGGAGAGAAGGCAATGAAAAAACTATGTTATCTGGCAATGGCATTCATGGTTGTTTTCGCTTGCCTACATGTTCCAGCGGTGCAGGCGGAACAGGCATCAGAAATCAAGAAGATCCCATTGATATATGCCGATCATATTCCGGCAATGGCGGGAGGAAACGTTTTTATCAAGAAACAGTATTTACCGAGAATACAGGGGCAACTGGCCAAGATCGGGTACGAGCTTGATATCACATTTTATCATTCCGAATCTCTCTATAAATATGCGGATCTGACTCAGGCATGTGATCAGGGGCTCATTGATGTTACGATTGCTGTTATCCCATATGAGCTTGCACGGGCCCCCATGAATGAAGTGATGGACATGGCCTTTATGGGATGGGACGGTCCTACAATGCTTCGCGTATGGGAGGGCCTCAATGAGAACTTACCGGAGTTTAGGGCCGAATGGTCAAAGGATTATGTCGAGCTATTCCGATTCATACCCACGCGCAAGTTAATACACCATAATATCGAAGGGGCGCGGGTTCCTGAGGATTTCAAGGGGAAAAAAATACACTCTGCCGGTATGGGCGCAAAACTGTTAAAATCCATTGGCGCGGTGGCCATAAAGCAGAACCCTGGCGACTGGTATACTTCCCTGGATAGAGGGTTGTTTGACGGCATACAAGTCGCTTTTGATATGGTTGGCATCCTTAAACTTTGGGAAGTCCTGAACTATCACGTTATACCTTATGAAGACAGCTTCGGGTTCACACCTGTAACGCACCTCATGAACCGGGAAAAGTTCGAGAGCCTCCCCGCAGGGGTCCAGCAAGTCCTGTTAGACAACATGAAGTGGGCGAGCAGGGCAATGTTGAAAGATGAGCTGACCAGGTTGCCATGGTACCAAGAGGGCGCCAAGAAGAAGGGGAATACATTCTATGAGCTCACAGCGGCAGAGACGGCGAAATGGAGGGAAGCCGTAAAACCCGTTCATGAGGAGTGGGTTAAAGAAAAGGAAAAGAAAGGGCTGGCTGCCAGGAAGGTCTATAACGAGGCCCGCAGGTTGGCAAAAGAGTATACGAAGTAAGAGAGCACGATCCCAATTAAGCGAAAAATGCTCAATTGGAGAATAGGGAGATTTGTCTGTCGGCAGGCTGCCACGGAGAACTCCGGCGGCATGCAATAACCGTAACTTTCCCACCTGCTCCATTTTCAATGGATTTTGAACGTGGTACGCCTGCCGAACGTCTCAATAGAGGAGAAAGGGGCGTTCATGAAATGATAGTTTTCCCTTTTCTGCATCTGTAATATCCGTACAGTATGCCCCTACTCTGCCAAGTCCTCATAGACACCTCTGGAGGCCTGCATCATATCATATGCCGGGCAATTGAGTACAGAGATATTTTTGGGGATGATGTCGATCGATAAACCTTCGGTGATCAATTCGGTCATGTTCCGACAGATACTTCCACACCGTGTCCCGCCTGGACGTTGATTCCACACCATTTTTATCTGTTTCTCATTACGGACAGTGTGCCGATAGCCGTGGTAATGATAAGGCTGCTGGCGGAATAGAGAGTGAACTTCAATCGAAGACACCGAAGCCATGGCCACCGTCTTCATAATCCAGTGATGATCGTTTACCACTACGTTTCTTCCAAGCGAAACCTGAAAAACCCAACCCGACAATGGCCTCAACCCTGCTAAGATGGATAAGGCGAGTACCGATGAATGCTGAGGAAAGGAAAGTAGCGAGAAGTCAAATACCCTTTCCAGGAAAAAAAGGACTTGACCGATTTTCATCACGCACATATATAATACCGTCACGAGAGGAAACTCTGTGTTAGAGGTGAGTTTATGCAAAACGGATAAGACCCAAGAACGTGCTCATGGAGGAGAGGCGCTGGTTGTTCCAGACCAATAGGTCGAATCAAGCAGCATAATCTATTCTGTGAGGGTTCCGGCACCTTAACCGAGAACTGAGATAGGAGATTATGGAAAAGGAAGTTATTCTTTCAACTACAGGATTGAGTAAGTATTTCGGAGGGCTGGCCGCCCTTAAGAAGGTGGACATAAAGGTTCGGGAGGGAGAAATCCATGGTTTAATCGGTCCCAATGGCGCAGGCAAAACAACCTTCGCTAATGTGGTTTCGGGTTTGCTTCGGCCAACAGAGGGAAGGATTTACTTCAATAGTACGGAGATTACCAATGTCGATCCCCACATTATTGCCAGTATTGGACTATCACGTACCTTTCAGAGGGCACAGATCTTTCCCAGAATGAATTGCTTACAAAATGTAATGGTAGGCCATCACCCCCGGATAAAAACAGGCATCCTGAAGACGATGTTTCGCCCACCCTTTTTCCGTGGAGCTGAAGAAGAAGAGGCCAAACTCCGCGCTTTAGAACTTCTTCAGTTGGTGGGCTTATCTGATTCTGCTGAACGGATGGGGACGGATTTAGTGTGGGTGGAATGCCAACTCGTACAAATAGCACGGTCCATAGCTAATGAGCCGAAACTTCTTATCCTGGATGAGCCTACTTCTGGTATGGGAGTTGAGGAATCGCAAATAATCGGAAGTATAATAAAACAAGTGCGGGATACAGGGGTGACAATAATCGTAATTAGCCATGATGTCAGGCTTGTTATGGATAATGCGGATTGGGTAACCGTGATAGACTTTGGGGAGAAGATTTGTGAAGGGATTCCCAGCTTGGTTCGCGATAATCCGAAGGTTTTGGAGGCTTACCTTGGAACAGAATAATAATGTACTCACTATTGAGAATATTTCCGTGTTCTATGGTCACATTTGTGCGATCAGAAACGTGAGCCTGGATGCACAAGAAGGCGAGATTGTCGGCCTGATCGGAGCCAATGGTGCCGGGAAATCAACGGTCATGAAGGCCGTCCTCGGTATCCAGCGTAGTAGCTCCGGTAGCATCGAGTTTCTAGGGAAAGATATTACACGGATGTCCACGGAGAGAATAGTGGCTTCGGGCATAGTCTATGTGCCGGAAGGAGGGGGTGTCCTCCCTTTCATGACGATACTCGAAAACCTGCAGCTCGGAGCTATTCACTTTAAAGGAAATCTCAATGACAGGTTAAAGCAAGTGTTTGAGCGATTTCCTATTCTTGAAGAGCGGCAACATCAATTAGCAGGAACCCTCAGCGGCGGGGAACGGCAAATGGTAGCTGTCGGACGCGCGTTGATGTCAGCTCCTAAGCTTCTCATGTTGGATGAACCCTCTCTGGGGCTGGGTCCGAAGGTAGTAGCGGGGGTCTTCAATATCATACTCAACCTACAAAAAGCAGGATATACCATATTGCTGAGTGAGCAGAATGCCAGGAAGACATTGCAATGTGCCAACCGGGCCTATGTCTTTCAAACCGGCGATATTATGCTCAATGGAACCGGTAGGGAGCTCTTGGATAATCCTGTTGTGCAGCAGGCATATCTCGGTGGCTAATAACGTTATAACGGAGGACGGACTTTGGAAGTCTTTATTGCTCAATTAATAAGCGGAATTAAACTTGGATCTTTATATGCAGTGGTAGTTATTTGTTACAATTTGTTGATCTTGGTGACAGGCATACTCCATTTGGGCTATGCCAGTTTGCTTGTCCTTTCTATGTATGCAGCCTGGTTTGTATTAAATGCGACTAATAACAATTTGATTTTGGGTATTAGCGCAGGCATTGTCTCAGGCATAGTCATAGGCACTGTCACAGCACCTCTGTTCTTACCCTTCATAAAGCGACGGGCTATATTAGAAGCCCTGGTAATATCTTTGGCTCTTGGCATTATCAGTGGAGACGTCATGTCACACTGGTTTAACCTCGGATTGCCTATTGCTTTTCCTTCGTCTTTGCAAATGGAGGGTACCACAATAAGCTGGGGCCTGACCATTATCCGCATGGGAGAGGTGGTCACATTAGTTGCGAGTATTATTATTGTGTTCGCTTTTCTCTACTTTTTGAATAGGACGAAGCGAGGCAGGATACTGAGGGCGGTAGCCCAAGATACTGAGGTAGCGCGTATCCTGGGGATTTCAGTTACAAAAACGGCCATTTTCAGCTTTGCTTTAGCTGGACTCCTGGGGGGTCTTACAGCAATATTGTTTGCCATGTCTACGGGTACAGCTTCGTCTATCCTGGGTGATAGCCTTGTGATTAAGGCCCTGGCGGTATTATTTCTTGCGAGTATAGGCAATTTAAGAGGGGGATTGATTTGCGCACTTATTCTGGGTGTCGTTGAGAGCTTGGCGATGGGCTATTTACCAGGAGATTGGACAAACGCTATTGCCTTTTCAGTAGTCGTGGTGATCTTGTTATTCAAACCTGAGGGATTATTTGGTGAACAGCATTAGCTTTTGGTAAAAATTTTGAGGGGGTTGAAAGACCGTGACACAATTTCAATTCTTCTTTCTCGAGTTCTCGGCGATCTATATCCTTCTGGCCTGGGCTATCTATTTACCCTTTCGGGCTAATCAACCGTATTTTGGGCCTTTCTATTCCATGTGTTTGGGTGCCTACTTTGCTACCTATACTTCTATAAGCTGGGGATGGCCATTCTGGTTAACCCTCATCGGGGCAGTAGTTTTCTGTGTCCTTTTTTCCTTGATCCCTGCATTTAAACTCGCTCCCCTAGGCGGCTTTCCCATGCTCATTGCTACCATGGCCCTTTTCTTCATTGTTCAAACAGCAGCCAGGAATATGCAGGTTCTGGGCGGTCGTCACGGTTTGTTTGGCATACCGCCTCTGCCACCGTTCATCTTATTGGGTATAACGTATGGGTTTGTTTTGATCGTTGGGTTCTGTGTTTACCGGTTGGACAACTCCCATATCGGAAGAGCCCTGGATGCTATCCTTTTTGACAAGCATGTAGCCGCTACGTTAGGTATCGACATAGCCAGGTTGAGCATCCAACTCCAGCTGATCTCATCGGCAATAGGTGCTTTAGCCGGCGTCCTTTATGCTAATACTTTCTGTGGTGTCTTCCATGAAGCCTTTGGTTTTCCCTTGATCCTTTATGGAATGACCATACTGATATTTGGTGGCATGTATACCATGTGGGGCATCATTATTGCGGCGCCAGTCCTATGGGGCGTTACCCAAGTTCTTCCCGAGGCCTTGAAGGCGTTTTCCATCATTATCTATGGAGCTTTACTTATCGTCATGCTGCTTATACGACCCAACGGCATCATCGATAGGAAGATGACGAAGGCAATGTCTGGCGGGGCCAGAGCTTTACTCAAACGTGTTGTCGGTTCGTAAAGCAACATATAGCTCAACTAGAGAGCTATGGAAAGGAGGTGAAAGAGCGAGTACGTTAGGAACGAAAACCTAACACGGGAATAAGAAAACCGAAAAGAAAGGAGAAGACAAATGAAAAGGACTAAAAAAATTATTACGTATTCTTTGATCATAGCATTATTGATCCCTGTTATGATAGTGGCTGCGCATGCCCAACAAAAACCGAAAATAGTGGTCAAGGAATGGCGCATACCGACTATCTACTTCCTGAGTGGCCCTATGGCTGGTATTTGCCAGCCCCACGTATGGCTGACAGAGAAACTGATAGCCGAAATCAATGCTGCTGGCGGCATTGCCGGTAAGCCCCTTGTCACGGAGTTTTTAGACTCAGCCCTTGACCCTACCAAGGCAACTGCCTGTATGGCTAAAGCAATTGACTCAGGCGCCCTTTGCACCCATGGCCCGCTAAATGACATGGAGATGAGGGCGAGTATGCCTCTTGCTGTGAGGGAGGGGATATTTGCTTTTTCAGGGACGTGTACCACAGATGTAGCTAAGCAGTTCTTTCCCTGGACGATATATTCATTGGCATCTACTGAAGAAAGCGTAAAGTACCAGATGGAGATGTGGTTCAAGCATGAACCGGGTATTAAGTCTGTAGTTTGCTTAGAAGAGCCCATATATCCGATGGTTCATACCCTGCTTGTTGGTTTTCAAAAGACTTTCGAAAACCTCGGGGTGAAGACAAATGGGATCATTGAGGCGCCGAGCGGTATGCCAGATTACACTTCCATCGTGGTGAGAGCTTTGGGGACCGGGGCTGATACCTTTGCTATAGGAGCCACTGGACCGGTAGCTGCCAAATTAGTCAAGGGCCTGGTCAGCCGAGGGGTCAACCCAAAACAGATATACATTGAGGCCGGGTTTGTCGGCCCTGAGTTCTTGGCGGAAGCTAAAGGATACGACGAGGGTGTCTATTGTGCTACCTCACCAACGTATGCACCTACCCCTGTATTCGCGAAGTACAGCAAAGAATATAGGGATACACATGGTAGGCCATGGGGTGGTCTTACAACCATCACGTATGACATGATCTATATGATTAAAGCAGCCATAGAGAATACGGGCGTAACCGGAGACCCGGCTAAGCTTAAGGAGGAACGAATTAAAATAAGGGATTACGCAATTAATCAGAAAAACTTTGAGGGGATGGACGCTACCTACGATATAGTGAATGGCCTGGCAGTTGGTTACCCACAACGTCTCTTCCAGATACGGGATAATGAAGCCGTACTGGTTGAAGAGCTCAAGCCCGAATAGTTAGGTAGTATAATACAGGGGTGAATTTCTCCGGGGTAAGGAGATTCTATAAGAGAGGCAAAGGAGGGGGTATCTCCGGTTACCCCGGAGATAAGATCAATGCTGAAGGTTTCGTCGTCGGCATACTATGCCCTCGATGTGGCGAAGGCCCAGGTCTAAACGCAGGGGGAAGAGGGGAAGGTATTTTCATATCCGGTTGGGGAGAAAGAGTTCTGCTTCAGGTCACGAGTAAAGGGTGTAGGTGTTACTTCATAGCATTGGCCATGCAGCGCAGATGCCGAAGACATCTTGCGCGCTGTGATGGATAATCTTCCACGAGGAATGCGCTCTACCTTCATATCTACCCCTCCACACACCAAGAACCTGGCTTGCGAGGGCTGGATCAAGGAAAACATCAGGGCATTCGGTAAAGAAATCACTATTTTTTTAACAAAGCAAAGCGTAGATATTCAGTATAGCTGAAGGTTTATGGAAAGTACCGAAAGGAGGAAGAAATATGCTACTTTCAGACCGAGTGGCAATCATTACCGGTGGGGCTAAGGGGATCGGAAGGGGTACCGCCATGAGATTTGCCGAGGAAGGTTGTGATATCGCAATCGTTGATATCAGCATGAAGGAAGCACATGAAACAGTAAATGAAGTAACGAAAAGGGGGAGGAAAGGGCTCGCTCTAGAATGTGACATTACAGACGGCAGGAAGGTGTTCGATGCGGTCCATCAGGTTATCAACACGTTTGGAAAGGTTGATATCTTAGTCAATAACGCGGGAGGGACGGGAGAAGTAAAGTCTCCCGATTTAAGGGGCGTGGCCAATATAACCGAAGAAGAATGGGATAGGGTCGTGGGAGTAAATTTGAAAGGCGCCTTTCTGTTCTGCAAGGAAGTCGTACCCCATATGAAAGAAAAAGGATACGGCAAGATAATCAATGTTTCTTCCTTGGGTTGGATCGATCCTCCTGGCAACTCCCCTCACTACCATGCCGCCAAGGCAGGAATTGTAGGCTTGACCAATGACATGGCGTGTGAACTTTCGCCCCACAATATCTATGTCAACGCTATTCTGCCGGGCCCTATTCGCACGACATTTTACGATGGGATACTGGCGTCGATGACCGATGAGGAAATAGATACATTCTTTGAAGGATTAGGCAAGACCGTCCCCTTGCAGAGGGTAGGTGTTGCGGAGGATGTTGCGAAGGTCGCACTATTCCTGGCCTCAGACCTTTCATCATTCGTCTCAGGAGCAAGCATCCCCGTCGGCGGGGGGATACCCTTGCGGCCATTTTCATCTTCGGCTATGAGTCGTCGGTAAGGAGAAAGAGGCTCTCTTCTTATAACCAGGGTAAATGAAAGCACCTTAGGCTGCTTGGCTCATTTCACCATGGAGCCGAGAGGGACAAGCGTCACGTATGAGAGCCTCAGGCCGGGAGACGAGGTTCCGGTTGTGGTCTCTCCTCACGACATTGGTATTCTCGTGGCAGACGGGCTGCCCCGCATTAGGGCTAACGCGTGTGTGTTCCATAGGCGAAACGGGCCCTCTGAAATTCTCTCGGGTACTCAAACTCCTTCTCGGCTATCTTTACCATCTGTTGTCCCAGTTCCCGAGTCGCCTTCATGCACTGCTCCATCTCCCTTACATCACCTTTGGCACCACCATAAGCGGCTACATAGTTGGCTGGGATCATCTGGCGCGTGACCATATAGAAATATAAATCCTTCATCGCATCTATGATTCCCAGGCTACCGGCCACAACGACTACACCGCCTACCTTGTTGGCTAAGCTCCTCTCAGGACGGTTTAACGCAATCGTCCGGTCAATGACCGTTTTGGCCTGAGCCGTCATGGAGTAGAAGTATACCGGAGTGCCGAAGATGATACCATCTGCCTCCAAGAGCTTATCGTAGAGACCCTGCATATCGTCCTTGATGTGACATTCTCCCGTCTCACGACAGGCTCCGCAGCCATCGCAGGGCCTTATCTCCTTGTCTGATAGGCTATAGAGCTCTCCTTCTGCTCCCTCGTGTTTTGCTCCCTGGAGTGCCTCGCCTAATAAAATTTCCGTGTTTCCTTGCCTTCGTGGACTGAAAGAAATGCCTAAAATCTTCATCGTCGCCCCCCTATCTTAAAATACCCGGTAATGTGGCAACAACCACTTTCCTATGCTTCATTGCTTCTCGAAGATAATTCCCTCGAATGGGCCCAAACGCAAAGTTCCATCCGATGAGTCTAACCCTACCCTATCAGCCGAAGTGGAAAACAGTAAT
>Ga0209427_10009332_pt1 | contig 10957 bp, 3 predicted proteins | sample DeeMarSWOR136_30_FD_187465 | JGI IMG/M metagenome (GOLD analysis project Ga0209427, IMG submission 187465) | Marine sediment microbial communities from White Oak River estuary, North Carolina - WOR-1-36_30 (SPAdes) (version 2) | ecosystem: Environmental > Aquatic > Marine > Intertidal zone >... | reverse complement strand
CCTCCTCACCTTTCACATTAGAAAAAGTTGTTAAAGCAACAATTCCAGAAGATGAATCAGGTTGTGATTTCTCCTTTTTTTGTTGTGATTGGAAATAGTGCCAGGCTGACATGATCTCTTGAGCCACTTTTATTTTTTCAACTTTGGGCCTCTCCAGAGGGATTTTTGGTTTAGTCGGTACATTGCCTTTTAAGATGTTCTGGTAGATATTTTTTTCAGTTTCCAGCTCTTCCTTTTCCCTGTTGATCCTTTCCTTTTCTGAATTGAGCTGCTGAATTTTATCCACTAAACTTTTTTTCATTCTCTCATATTGTTTAAAAAATTCAGGGAAGAATTCTTCAAGATTTCCCTGTTGGCTATTGGAAGGATCCTTAAGAACCGTTTTTAGTTGATTTGCTAAATATTGTATGCTCTTATATTGTTCAGTTTGAGAATTAATTTTTTGATCTAATCTGTCAAGATCGGTCTTTTTGATAAAGATATTGTTTTCAATTTGGGCTATTTTGGAATTTAATTCTTTGAGACGAATTCCTTTTTCATAGAATAGCAATGAAACAAAAAAGAATAGATAAGTGCTATTTATTTGTACTAAATTCAGCCAGATTCCAAAGGAATCAAAGAGCAGGTAATAGGCAGCGAGATTAAAGAGAATAAATAATGAAATAGCAAAAGCAGAAAATGTCCATATTGATTTATAAGATGTTAGATAGTATATAAAAGCGCCAAGCAATAATAAACTTAAGGCAAATGTGAAAATACCATTGATTTTCCCTGTTGCTTCCCTGATAAAGTCTCCTTGAAGAATATTGCTGATCAAAGTAGCATGAAAACCCAATCCAGGAAATTCAGCATCAAACGGTGTTTCATACTTGTCTTTTCCTGTTTCTGTATTCCCGATCAGTACGATTTTATCTTTAAATAAAAGCGTGGGAATTTGAGACAGATCTCTTGGTTGGATTGCCTCTAATAAGTTGATAATCTCATGTAACGATTTGGGTTCAAATACTTCAAAAATACCATAAAAATTAAGCAGTAATTGTCCTTTTGAATTTATCGGGATTTTGACAATTTCGTCCACTGTCTCAATAATAACATTTCGTCCCCAAAATGAATTCTCAATCTTTACAGATCTTTCAGAAATCCTGAGATAGTCAAATAATGCGGCAAGTCCCAGGGTTGGATAAATTTTGTCATTGAATTCATAAAATAATGGCATCCGTCGCGAACGACCATCGTAATCCCATTCTGTTGTAATATGACCAGCCTGGTGAAAATCGTTGATAAACCTTTTCTCAGGAAAAGTTGCATCCTGTGCTGTAAGTCTGTCTAAATCAGTTTCATCCTCAAATTGTATCGAATATTTTTCATAACATTCATTTTGAAATAAATTCGTGTCTGGTTCATCATCTGAAAAATAAAAGCAATGAATTACATGTTGGACTGAGTCAGTTACAGAGGCAAGTTGTGAATCGATATATAAATCACTCTCATCAATAAATAAGACATCAAAAGCAATTGTTTTAGAACCAAATGATGATAATTTACGAATTAGTTTCACATACTCACTTCTTGGAACCGGATTTCCCAATTTACTGGTGCTCTCATCATCAACCTGGATAACGAGCAATTTTTGATCTGGTTTTCTATTATTAGAATGAATAATGAATAGATCAAATAAATCGTCATTTTGTTTGTTAAGAAATCCAATATATTGGAACAATAAAAATACAACAGTAGTGACTCCGATTGCTAATAGGCAGATTTTTATAATTTGTCTGGCTGGATGTTCGAGTCTCATTGATACTTCTCCATTGATTTTAGAATTTATACATCACATGCTTTAATCATATATACATATCAAATATATCTTTTTAGATCATTTAAAAATCCGTCATATCATTTTAATGTGCCCAATAAAAAATAATTTCAATTTCATTGGTAGGAATATAACCTTTGGCACGAATTTTCTTTTTAACTTTTTCATTTTTTGTAGAGTCCTTAACTCCTTGTGTCTTTTTCGTCCTAATTTCTTTTTTCTTTTTCTTTCTTGCTTTATCAATAAGCTGTTTTACTGTAGCCTGACTCACTTTTTTTCTAGGTGTAAGTCCGGCAGCTCTTAGCAATTCATCTTCCTGAATAGTAATCCCCAGCATATCCCCGATTCTTTGGTAATTGTCCGAATCACCAATCACATAAGCAAACATATCAACAGCTTCACTATCCAGGTCTGCTGCTGCATAAAGAAGTCCCAGGTTCAAATAAATCCCGTCACTATCGTTTTTGCTATCAACGAAGTCTAATGCTTTTTCATAAAAAGTTCGGGCCGAATCCAGGTTACCTTTCAAGAAATTCAAATTACCCAGGTTATTCAGCGCAAAATAATTTGTGCTATCTTGCGCTAACAAATAGTTGAAATGCAGTTCTGCCTTATCAAGCTGGTTGTTATGCGCATATTTAATTGCTAATTCATTTCGCAACCGGTCATTTTCGGAAAATTGTGATAATTTTTTTTCAAGTCCCTTAAGATAGTTCTGTTGCATAGCCCTGATACTATCCATTTGCTGTGCCAGGTTTTGTCCTGGAAATTTCTGAAATGATTTTATTGATTTTCCTGCATCCGCAATCGGTTTGTATTGCTGCCATGCGTCCCTTACCTCAATTATTTCTGAGTTTTCCGAGTGTTGCTTTAATTGATTCGCCCCTTCACTCCAGGCAGCGCTAAATGACCAGTTAAGCCATGTTGTTTCCAGGGGAATCCAGAGCTGGTTCTGGTATTCAAGATATAATTCATCAGCACAACAAAGTTGATATGAATGCTGGGGGGAGATACCGCTATTGAATAGTAAAAAAATATGCCCGGGAACACTGACCAGTGCCGTGGGGATATTTCTATTTTCAAATAGGGAGGCAAACAGGACACATAAATCATCGCAATCTCCCCGTTTTTGGCTCAACAATTGTGCTGGATAAAGAATGTTATCAATAGATTGGTATGTTAACCGATAGGGAGAATAGGGATCTTCTTCATACCGGATACCAGATGCGGTAACGGCACTAAATAAACCAATCGCTTTGGTAATCGCCTCATTTATGATTAATGCTTGAGTTAACATCTGCTCATCGCGTAACGCATTTCTGTTAAACTGAACCACAACCGGATCTTCTGGTGTTACAAATGCTGCCGCCTGATCCGTACCGTATTGCCAGTCAATTCGGTTTCTCCTATGAAGGGTAAATTTCTCACTCACTGATTCTTCCCGGGGGCGATTGCCGCTTGTGTAAGAAATTTTAATATCAGCAACAAGAGGGATATCATCGTGTTCAGCTAAAATCGAATCGTTAAACGCCGGGATGAGGTTAATCTGCTGGATATTTTCGGGGGATGGATGTGCAGGTAGCACAATATTTTTGACATACTCGTTCCCATATTTGTTAACGTCGACATGGATGGTGCAATCAAGATCTTTTTTTCCGTTATATTCAATATCGACCTGACCGATTGGATTTGCTTCATAATATTTATACAATGAAGCATAAACAGGTTTAATTTTTACTTTTTTAATTTTTACCAGCCGGGGAAACAAATCGATTAAAATTGAAAGCGAAGACCGCTGCGTATTTAACAGCGTTGGGGTATCGGTAAAGGCATAATCAAAACGGATTCGCTGTCCCCATATTGGAATATCCAGCCCAAAACCGAACGAAAGCGTTAATGGCTCATTGGTATAAAAATCCTGCTGCAGCCCGCCACGCAATGCCAAAAACTTATTAAATGGCAACCACTCACAACCCAGGTGAAATCGGTCATCTAAATCCATCGCAATCAGCAGATTATCGAACAATTCATAAGCAGCACCGATACGAAGATTGCGATGGTAAATCGGTTTTTCTATTCCGTGCAACTTTGTATTGGTAACGTCTTGAAAAACCAATCCCAATTTTAATCTTTGCACAGGTGAATAAAGCAAGCCCCAATCAAGTCCCCACCCTTTAAATGAGCCCTGTGATGTTTTATCAAGCGAAGCATTCATCTGAATGTATTTTACATTGAATCCATAAGCCAGTTTATCAAAAAGCTGGTGACCGAAGGAAAAATTGATCTTATTTTTGCCAAATTCGAGCTCCTCGTCGCCAAAGCCAATATTCATCCAATCTACTCCGATTCCTGTTTTACCTGGTCCAGGAATCGCAAATGAGAGATAATTCAATCCCACACCGCTTTGAAAAAGATTGGAATGCATACTGTTCACGCCCAGGTGATTGAGGGCAGGTAGACCGGCTGGATTCCAGTAAATCGCATTGATATCATCTGCAATAGCCACAAACGTCTCACCCAATGCCATGGGACGAGCGCCGATAAACTCCTGGTTTGGAATTTTGTTGATAATATTCTGAGCCGATGAGCTATTAACAATAGCGAAGCACAAAATAATAACAAGAATATACAGTTTAGTTTTCATCATTATGGTATCCTTTTTTTATATAATAATAAGAAATAATCGAATTAAGTATAAAACAACAATCAAAAGAAATATTATAATAAAAATAAAAGTGTATCTCCCAAAATACCACTTTCTTGTCCTCCAGCATTTAATCAAGTAAGAAATGCTAGCAATTAAACTGATTATAATTAGTCCCAGGATAATTTTCCACCAAATACTTATTACTGGTGTAACATCGATATAAGATCCAAAATAACCTATAGTTTTCATTAGATAATATACTTTTTTACCTTCAACGAACGATTGTTGTTCTTTATAAACTCTAAGTTGCAGGCGGGATAAACGCCCGAGTGGATGTTTTTTGTCAAGGATTAGACTTATCCAGGATAAAAAATTTTGGAATTTACTAGATGAAGTAGTTGTTTTTAACTTTGATGTCGAGCCCACCTTATTCACTCTCACAGATTGCTGGCATTTGAAAAGATCGAAAAGAGGCAATTTATCCCATGCAAATTGATAAGTTGGAGTAGTTATTTGCATCTGGAACGTAGCTGACGAATCAGGTTCGAGAACTAATCTATAAAGGTCTTTATCGACTGAATCTGGAACTTGAATAGGAGTATCTTCGTTATCAACTGGAGTAAACTTAATTTCCCAGTCACTTTTAGCTTTTCGAGTATCTAACATTGACCGGTCAAGAAAGATATAAAATATTTCTGGGCTATTTTCTTGAGAAATACTCGGCGAAGCGAGTTGATATTGTGAATTAGTTGTGGTTGTAGCTCGATTGTATTCAAATGCGATTGATTCTGACGCTGAGCAATTTGATATTGTCACAGGAGTTTTAAAGGTCTTCCCTTCTATCGCAGGTTCGTATTTCATATTTAAAAGTGAGATATTATTACTGGTGATAGCATCTCCAGCGCATGAAAAGTCGCTTCTCAATGTTATCGTGAGGAGACCATCACCAGCTCCCTCTCGAGTGGCATCCCCATCTATTGGACCGTCAAGTGGAATCACATCGACTTCACTCTGATAGTTTTCGTCAAAGCATGATGCACCAAATTCAGCTATTTTAAATTCTAAGGTCCCTTTTTCTCCAACACCATTTAAGTCCCCGCCAAAAAATATATGTCGAATTTTAGAGCTAAATGAATTATCTCTATCAAGAAAGATTTTAAAATTGGTATTAGAGCTATTAATCTTCATATCCCAATGACTTAAATAAAAATCTGGCAGCGTGTTTGACGTGGGAGTAACAAAGTGACCATTAGCCCATTGGCTGGCAGGCGGAATAAAAAATCGATTAGCAGTATCTGTCGAGGCAGAAGTTGGCCAAAAATATCGTACAAAACAAGAATCATTAATAAAATCTAAGACTTGAAAATAAAGTCCAAATGAATCGGTTTCAACCCCGGTTAATAAAGTATCTTTACAATTGATAAAAATCTCAGCTTCCCAGGTGTTCGCTGATGAATCCCAATCGACTACTGTTTTAATAAAATCAGGTGAAGGATTTAGATTGTAATTCCAATTATAATTTCCATCTTCATCCATGCTCCTACAAATATAATACTTTGTCAGGAGGTCGGGAATTGGGAATACATTGTATTGTACCAGGGCATTGGTATCACTGGGTTCGCCAAGGTTATTAGGATCGAAACAGATCGAAAGCACGTCATATTTATGTGGTTTTGCATCTTCTTTTATTTGAAATGCTAAAAATAATGAGTCTATTTCAAGTTGAGCGTTTAATTTATATTTACCGTAGACTTTGACTTCGGTATGACCTTCTGTACCGAATGTAAACCTGTTGGCATTTTGCCATTTTATATCTCCACCCGGGTCATCAATTTCGATTGTGTTGTTCAAATCTGCTATATAAAAGCAATCGTTGCTATTTTTATGTGCTTGCGTAGTTTGTACTAAAAACAGAATAATAGTCATAACAGACAAAATGAACATCTCCGAAATTTTCAGAAACCTTTTTAATAATGTTTTTGACTGAATTGTTTTTTGATAACACATTTTTTGTACCTCCCTCATTTAAAAATATTTAATGTTGATGTTGGATAACATATTCTTTTGCAAGACAAATTGATAGTGAAACTTAATATAAATTAAAAAAAATAAGTTAAAGAAAATTGGCAGCAATCACTCGAGCCTAAACCTGTCCGAGATGAAAAATTTTATTATTATGACTGATCCAAAATCATAACAGTTTTTGTTTTCACTTCTCGTTCGCTCTTAATCGTCACAATATACAAATCGCTGGGACAGATTTTACCATTGTAATCTTTGCCATCCCATTCTATTGGATTATAATTTGCTTTTAATAGCTCATTTTCCATGATAACACGCACTAAACGTCCTGCAAGATTATAGATTTTTATACTGATCTTTGAATCAACTTCTAATTTAAAAGAAATTATTGTTTTTTCAGCGAACCCAGTCCCCCCGGGCGAAAATATCCGTGGCTGGCAACGGACATCAGATATCACATGTCGTCCCTCTCTATCATTGTTGTCTTCGACTAATATATACGTACCTAATTTGTTGATCGTTGTTCGAATTGTTTTATCTTTTGAATTGACATATCCTCCTAACAATTCATATTTATCTAGTGAAACATAGTGCACCAGCGATAATTTTTTTTCATCGAGATTAGATATTTCAGAATCATTGTAATTGAAAGTAAGAGTTGCTGGTTTATTAAGGAGTAAATTTTTTGGTCCAATCTGGTAAGCCATTGAAGATTTTACGACAGGCACATTTGGCGAAAATAAAATATTAGAAGTATCAACTGGCTTGAAATATATCTGTGCATTATTTTCAAGTGTCCCGGGCGGGATGTAAAGCTGGATTCGGTTCTTTGAGCTTTCTATTGATGCACCAGATCTGGCGGAAGCTTCTTCCAGGCTTTCTACAATATTTACTAAGACTGTGTATTCACTGCTATGCCCCAGCTTATCAGCAGCAGAAAGTTTTAGATAATAAGATCCGCAAAGTGTATCTGTATCCCAATCGGCAAGGATTGTATTAGTGTATGCTGGTGTTATATCACTGTAAATTTTCTTCCAGTTAAATTGTTGATTCGTTTGAGTTGAATCAAATTCAGCAAAGTCTAACTGATACTTTTGAAAATCATTAATCGGTGAGTTGTCAAATGCTGTACCGATAATTGATACTTTTCCACAAAGATATTCATTGTTATAAGGCTGGTTGATTATTGTTGTGGGTGGTGTTATATCCACAGTAAATGAATGCGATCGAGGCGAATTATCTTCATTCCCATCAGCGTCTTTAGCTTTGACGAAAAATGTATATGTCCCATTGTAAAGGGGACCCACCTGGCAAAAGTTGTTATCAATAAATTCAGACCAAATATGGGCATATGTAATCGGGCTGGCGTGTAAGCACCACGAATAAACAAGTTTCTCTTTTGGAGTTTCCGTATCATCTCCACTAAACGCAAATAGTGTAGATGCGACGCCAATTGTATCTGCCGGAGCGATTGTAATAATAGTTTGTGGTAAATCTCTATCAGGTGTATATTTTATTAGCCCGGTAGGGCTGCCGAACCAAAAATTATTATTAGCAGCTTGAATTATTATATTAACCTCGTTTCTTTTTAGATCTCTGTTAAAATCATTCCACCAGAATTGACCATCATACTTACAAATACCACCTCCTATGGTGCCAAGCCAGATATTATCGGCTGAATCTTTAAGAAAACATTTCACCGTATTATGAGTTAAACCGCTATTATCTTGAGTGAAATGATCCCAATCAGTTTTGGTGCTATCCAGCTTATGAATACCATTTTCAGTGCCAAACCAGTAACAATAATTCTTATCCTGAATTATTGCATTTACATTATTGTTTGATAATTTGTTTGTCATATCATAAATTGTGACAACCGAATCATTAACGAATTCAAAAACCCCACCGCCTGCAGTGCCAAACCAGAAATGCCCTGCATGATCTTCCCATATCGAAAGTATATTCAATGCTGGAAGACCATGACGGCTATCGAAAGTTGTCCAATCGTTATAATCAAAAAAACTGATTCCCCCCTGTGTACCAACCCAGAGATTTCCCGAATTATCCTGAAAAATGATATTAGCGGTTTCATGGGCTAAATCTGGTTTGCTATATGAATTCCATTCATCCCCATCAAAGCAATGGATACCTTCGATGGTAGCGCACCAGATCCAATTATTCTTATCCACTACAATTGAATTGACAAAATTAGCTCCTGGCAAATTAACATCCACATTAATCGTATCAAATTTAACGCCATTGAATTTGAAAATACCGCTTCGTGCCGATGCAACCCAGAGGTTCCCCGACATATCTTGATTGATATCATTGATGAAATAGTCCTTTAAAAACGTTTGCCAATTGAGATGCAAGCGGCTGACCCCGCCACCATTGGTTCCTAACCATAAATATCCGCTATGATCACGTATTATCGAAAATAAAGTGTGATCGAATTGAAAATTTGATCTTGTACAACTGATCCGATTATATTTGTAAAGGTGGCCATTTTCAGTGCCGAACCATAAATTTTTATCTCGATCCTCAGCTATGGAGCGAATTAATGACACATTTTCAAATCCGGTACTATTCCAATGCAAACCATCGTAAGTTCGGATTACACCAGCTTTGGTTCCAACCCAGAGTGAGTCATAATCGTCCTTATAAATAACGCGAATTTCATGCCCAATAGTTTCTATTTCAGGATAGTGTATCCAATTAGAGTTTCCATCAAATATAAACATACCTGAATTATATGTGCCAAACCAAATATTGCCTTGATTATCTTCATTAATAGCCGTAATATGCTCAGCGCTAAGCCCTGAATTTCCCGGATTGTAGGAATCCCATTGCTCAATACTAGAATGTTTCACTACACCACCTTCTTTGCTTCCGATCCAGAGATTATTTTTTGTATCCAGAAAAAGACAGGTGATATGTTCAAACCTTGGATGGGCAAACATATTTTCGTATGTATATGTCATCCAGCCACCGTCATGATATACACTAATACCTTCATCAGTTCCAAACCAGAGGCAGCCATTATTATCTTGCAGAATAGAATTCACTTTATTGTTCACGAGTGGATAATCCTGTTGAGTAAATTTCTTCCACTCAATTCCATCATATCTTCCTAAACCTCCATTGGTACCAACCCATATATTATGAGCATCATCTTCATAAACAGAGAAGACTGTATTATCAGGAATGTCAGGAACAATAAACTTATCCGGATCGTTGGTTTGAGCCAGAAGGGGGGAAGAAACGATATAACTGAAAAGTACAAATTTTAATATGATAAAACATCTACTTTTCATGGTCTAATTTTCTCTTTCCTTGTATTTAATAATCCAGAAACACAGAAAATTTTGCAGCTTTGGAATTATGTTCGGTATTCATATAGACCCGATGGCAGCCGGGTAGATAGATCGTTTTATGATCTGGATGTCTGACATATCCTCTTGCATAAACCTTCGCATCGCGGGTGCGGACTTTAAAATAAACTGACTTTCATTTTCAACTTTTTATCTATCATTGTTTATCCAAAATATATGCCATAAATAATTCGTGCTTTATTTCCTGTCTTTAAGTATCAAATTATTTGAATGATATAATCTATGAATGAGCTAAGTTTAATTAGAAATCCTATTCAATTAAAATAGGTTATTTCCAAATTTCTAAAATATTAAGTCATAGATTTGATTGCTTAACTGCTTATAAATAAAGAGTATTATTTAGCTTAAAGAAAAAGAGTGATTTCATAAATATTATATTTTTGGAAAATTGTTAACTATGTGATTTCCAAAATTTATACAACTGAGTTTGAAAAGATGCATATCGTAAGGGTTGAAACTCAAGGTTTTCAATTGTTATCGATCGAAGGATGCAAGCAAATTTTGTCTACATAAATATACTAAATAATTAAGAAAATATCAAGAATCTTTTATTTTTATGGAAAATTGGCGTGGCTAGCTCAATAAATTCAAATAAGTTTTTTTACAATTGATGCTGTTATTCTGAATTATTGATAGATTTCCACCACCAGGGTCATCCGCCAATCGGGGCAAATTTGCCATTGCGAACAATAAATAAAAATCAATATGATTGAAAAAATCAACCTTAAAACAAAGTATTAAGTCAATATATAATTCCCTAATTTAACCTCTCAACAGAATAGCTTTGTGAAGTTTTTATTTTTTTGTGTCTTCATATTAAAAAAATTCAGGTTTAATAGTAAAGACAAAAAATCAATTAAATTTTCCCTTAACAATTCACGTCCTTAATAATCAAAAGCACTTATTTTTAGGATTATTGGTGATTTGAATCAAATTGTCGAAAAAAGGAGGAAAAAACATGGGGGGAGAGGAAATGGAGACTAATTAGTGTCTGTCTGGGAAATAAGTTTGTGTCATTTCGACCGAAGGGAGAAATCTGTAAGTCCAATATTTTCGTAAAAATCAGATTCCTCACTTCGT
>Ga0209427_10009331_pt1 | contig 10958 bp, 6 predicted proteins | sample DeeMarSWOR136_30_FD_187465 | JGI IMG/M metagenome (GOLD analysis project Ga0209427, IMG submission 187465) | Marine sediment microbial communities from White Oak River estuary, North Carolina - WOR-1-36_30 (SPAdes) (version 2) | ecosystem: Environmental > Aquatic > Marine > Intertidal zone >... | reverse complement strand
TCGCAGCAGTGCCGCGACGCTACCGGTCTCGATCAAGACGGCCGAAGAGGAACTGAAGATTCGCAACGAGCTGGCCAGCTTCTCGCTGCCGCTGGGAGCTACAATTAATATGGACGGGGTCTGCGTGCACCTGCCGATGTTTGCCGTACTGGCCGCCAATATGTTCGATATCAAGCTGACCCTCACCTCTCTGGTGGTCCTGGTGATTACCACTGTGCTTTCTTCGATCGGGGCCGGGGGAGTGCCGGGCGGCAGCTTGATGCTGCTGTTTATTATCCTTCAAACCATGGGCCTCAGCAGCCAGCAGGTCGCGGTGATTGTGGCCCTGGCGCTGGGCATCAATCCCATCCTGGATATGTTTGAAACGATGAACAACATCACCGGCGATCTTGTCTGCTCCTACGCGGTGGCGGCCAACGAAGGTCTGGTTAATGCCAGGCAAGACAGTCGATGAGCGAATGAAGGAATTAGCCAGTCAGTCGGCAATTAACCCGTCAACGAATATGAAGAAAAATCAATTTTATGTATGGTCATTTTGGAGGATATGTGTTATACTACGACCGGCAAAACATTCGGCGATACGGCCAAATGCTGATAAATACGAAATGTTGAACAGAATTGTAATACGGTAAAAAAAACAAATCTGGAAAGGAGCAAACAATGTTAAAGAGAGTGACTGTTGTCCTGGCAATTCTAAGTCTCGTGCCGTTTGTCCGGCCGACAATAGGAGCTGTCGACAAGCCACAAAACGTCATATTGTTCGGATGGGATGGTGCACAACGAGACCATGTAAACGATTGCCTCAGCCGCAAAGAACTACCCAACCTACAAAAACTGATTGACCAGGGGACCTGCGTCGAGATCGACATTGAGGGTAAGACCGACACCAAGGCCGGATGGTCGCAGATACTCACCGGCTACTACCCTGAAGTAACGGGCGTCTACAGTAACGGCAAGTATCAGCCGGTACCGAAGGGCCTGAGCATCTTCGAGCGACTCGAGAAGCATTTTGGCCCCGACCAATTTGTTACGGTCGCAGTGATCGGCAAGAAAGCACACTGCGGCGAGATCAACCCGCCAAGTAAGATGCGCGTGGGCACAGAGGCCGAGAAAAAGATCGCTGAGGCCAAGAACCCGAAGGGCCAGATCGTCGAGGAAAACGGCGTGAAGTACCGGATCATTCCGGGCTCGCCTTACTACAATATGTACAGCGCACTGGAAGTGTGGGAGTTCGGGCTGACGCTGGATGAAAAGGTCGGCACGCGGGCGCTGGAACTACTGGAAAAGCATAAGGACAAGCCTTTCTTCTTCTTTGTACATTTTGCAGAGGTGGATTCGAAGGGCCACAAGGACGGAGAGAACTCCAAGCAGTACAACGACGCCCTGATCTCCAACGACTTCTGGACCGGCAAGATCATGGATAAGGTCAAAGCGCTGGGGCTGGCTGAGAAGACGCAATTCTACGTCACGGCCGATCACGGGTTCAACGAGGACGGAAAGGGACACAGTTTTGCGCCGTACGTTTTCCTGGCCACCAACAACAAGAGCGTCAACCGCAACGGTCGGCGTCAGGACGTGGCCCCGACCGTCCTGGAGGCTTTCGGCCTGGATTTGAGCAAGCTCAGGCCGGCACTGGACGGCGTCTCCCTGACCCAGCCGGACAACCGCCCACCGGCAACGATTGCCCCCCCAACAAGCCGCCAGCAAGCCAAGGAGCAAATCCCCAAGGGCCGCCAACCCGACGTCATCTTTGTCCCAACACCTCCGGAGGCGGTGGATAAGATGTTAGAGCTGGCGGAAGTTACGAAGGATGATTTGGTCTACGACCTGGGCTGCGGGGACGGCCGGATTGTGGTGACTGCCGCCAAGAAGTATGGTTGCAAGGCCGTCGGTTACGACATAAGCCGGAGGCGCGTGAGAGAGTCGCTGGAGAATGTGAAGAAAAACAACGTTGGACACCTTGTTCGAATCGAGCGGAGGGATATCTTTACCCTGGACCTCAGCCAAGCAAACGTGATCACGCTCTATTTGCTTCCGAGTCTGAATGTGAAGCTGATCCCTCAATTGGAGAAGCTCAAGCCCGGCTCGCGAATTGTCTCGCACGACTTCGACATGAGAGGTGTCAAGCCGGACCAAGTGGTCACGGTCGCCAGTGAGGACGGTGGGGAACACACGATTTATCTGTGGACGGCACCGCTGAAAAAGGAGAAAGAGAGTAGGTTGGCCCCCGTCCAGAGTTATTAGCTCGAGAGCCTGTTTCTGCGCCGGATTTCCCTGATGACCGCGGCGTTGTCCATATCGGCTTCGCCTGCGGCGATTGCCTTTTCCAAAACATCCAGGTGCACGTTCGAGAGCGGTAGCTCCTGCCCGGCCCGTTCTGCGTACTTCAGGATCAGCGAAACGTCCTTATGGTGCTGACGAATTCTGGCCTCGGCCCTGAAATCGCCGTTCAACATCTTACGGCCCTTGATGTCCATGACGGCTGAGTAGGCCGGCGTAGCTTTAAGCAGTTCAAGGAAGGCCTCCAGATCGAGACCCAGCTTCTCGGCAAAGACAAGTCCTTCGGCAAGAACCAGGCGGTTCAATCCAAGGATCAGGTTGCCGGCGAGCTTCGCTCTGGATCCATTGCCGGAAGGGCCTACGTAGAATACCTTCTCGGCAAGCGCCGTAAGAATCTCCGTACAGCTCTCGAACGCTGCCTTATCACCCCCAACCATGAAAACCGCCTCTCGGTCTGCGAGCTGCCGGCTCGACCCGGAAATCGTCGAATCCAGGAAAAAGATGCCTCGGTCTGCCAGCCGGCGTGCCAGCGCCACGGTCTGTTCAGGATCGCCTGTGGTCGTATCAATTATGTATATCGGGAGCCTCTTCGCCTTGATAATCCCGGCGGGCCCTTCGACCACTCTCAGGACAGCCCTTGTATCGGGAAGCGAAAGAATCACATGGTCGAGCTGGCTGGCGAGCTGTGCCGGACTGCTCGCCGATCTTCCGCCCAGCCTTTCCAATTCGGCGCACCTTTCCGAGCGGATATCGAAGCCGACGACATCGAATTGGCCGGCCAACAGGGACTTGGCCATCGCCGTCCCGACAAGGCCCAGACCCACAAGTCCGATTCTACTCGTCATCCTGCCGTCCTTTCTCTATTTGAGTATCGCCAGCATCACCAGCACGCAGGCCAGGCAGATTCCTAACGTGACAACAAAGCCCACCCAGGACTGGCGCGACGGCTTGACGATGAAAAGCCCGCCGCTGGTAAGCCAGCGTTTGGATCGTGGCACGGCCTCATCGAGCGGCAAATCGAGCTTGGGTTCCTGCCCGATAGGCACGTAAATCTTCGTGAAGAATCGTTCAATGACCTCCGCGCTGGGCGGCTTGGTCACAAGACTGGCTACCACACCCGCCGTCACACCCACAAGTATCGGCACGCCGACTGTGATCTCTCGACCGCAGCCGAGAACATAACGAGTCAGTATGTAACCGGCCCCGGCGAGAATCGTGCTGGAAAACATCCCCGTCGTGTTCATCCGCCGCCAGAGAATACCCATCGCCGTGGAAATACCTACAACGCTCAGGATGTTGAAATAGTCGAGGATGGCCTTAACGAGGTCGTCTCGCATCAAAATCGCGACCCCAAGCGCCAAAAGGGCAATGACGATCCCAATGATTCGAGTCACATGCACCAGCCGCTTTTCGTCGGCCTCGGGATGAACGTAAACGCGGTAGATATTTTGAGAAAAGAGTCCCGCCACCGTGACCTGGACGGCGTCGCCGGAGGACATCGCCGCGGCCATCACACACGCAAGCATCACGCCCTGGAGGGGCGCTGAGAACAGCGTGCGAATCGAATCGCCAAAAGCGGCATCTTTATGAATCGGCGAACCTTCCTTCAGCAGATACGCCAGCCAGCACAAACCAAGCACGCACCAGCCGATGGTGCAGACACGCTTGAGGATGTTGCCGTATGTAAAGCCGACCCGCCCCTCCCATTCGGTCTTGCCTGCGGCGCAGACGCTCATCAGATGGGGAAACGCCAGCGCGGTCAGCGGCGCGTTAATGCACAGAAAAAGCACGGCCCACACGTTAAATCTTTCCGAATGGAACAGGCTCAGATAGTTGACTTCTCCTGCCTCCTCAAGTTGGCCCAGTGCGCCCTGTGAGTCTCCTTTGCCCCAAAGTTCGAGCACCTTAGAAATAGTGCCACCGGCGTCCTGCGTCTCGAAAGCTCTCAGGCCGGCCATCGCGCCTTCCGGGTCACCCGCCTTCCATCGCTCTATTGCTTTTGGAATAGCCACGTTGACATTCTGTGCGGCTGATCCAAGGGTCGAGCGGGTCCCGGCCAAGCCGTCTACCTTCTTGAAAGCAAGTGGAATAGCAATGAACGACAACAGGATGATCATCAAGCCCTGGATCATGTCGGTGCGTATGGCCGCGATGATCCCGCCCCAATAACTGTAGACAATGAACACCGCCGTTGAGACAAACAAGATGCCGAAAAACCAGATATCGCTTTCTCGCCTGCCGACAGTTGTCGTACTCTGCTGACCAGCGGCGGCCTGCGACGCAGCGGGCACAGGCGCTTCTTGCACACGATCCGGTAGATTTGACACCTCAAGTGAGTTTTCGTACGCGATCTTTTTGGGCGCCGCTTTGCCCATCACACCCTGCACCGTTCGTGTTGTCGCCAGCAGGACACCTCCCAAAAAGACGATCATACCTACCGCCGCGACGACAATGTACAGCACGCTGGCCGCCCTGCCGAAACGCTCCCTGAAGAAGTCGGCCATCGTCAGGCACCGCATCCGCCTGACTATCGGCGCGATAATCCAATAGAAGGGCGTTCCGAACAGCCACATCCACGAGGCCCAGATGCCGGAGGCGCCGCTTACAACGGCCTCGCTGATCACCGTCGCCACGTTGCCCGGATGCGTCCCGGCCCCGAAAGCGTGCATCACCATCATCGGCCAGCCAAACCGGCGATTGCCCAGTAGATACCCCTCCTGGTTGGCAATGCCCCGCTTGCTCCACCAGCCCATCAGCAGCATACCGGCAAAGTACACTGCCAGTACGATCCAAATCGCGTAATGCAGCCCAAGAAAGCTCATGCTAACTCCTTCATACGGCACACCATCTCAAAGTGACAGAATTACCTTGCCCTGGAAAAGCTCCTACCGTTTCTCCGTCTCCGGCGTCTTTCGGCGGATGTCGTAGGCGTAGAGGAATTCGGCGTGGCGGATATAGAGGCGCCCGCCGCAGACGACCGGACGGGCACGCACTTCGCCTTGACCGTCTTTCGGTAATTCAAACTGACTGACGATTTCCAGTCGCTCCGGATTCGGGCGCACCAGCGCGACCTCGCCCTGATCGCTCACAATATAGAGCATGCCGTCGGCAAAGCTCAGTGTGGCCGAAGCCCGGCCGGCCAGCTCACGAGCGGTCCACATCGTTTTTCCTGTCTGGGCTTCCAGGCACGCCAGGTGCCGTTGCTTATGGTTAGCGTCAGCCTGGCCGTACAGGTGCTCATCAACGATCATTACCCCGCCGTGTTCGTTATCGAGTTCGGTTGTGTGCCAGATCTTCTCGACCGAGCACTCGTTGCCACGGACATCTAATTTCAGCTTGGTTGCGCCATAGGCGTATGTGCCGAAGAGATAGATGTGACCGTCATGGTAGAGCGGCGTGTCGCAATTGGCCCCGTATCTCACCGTGTGTGGGTACTTCCAAAGGAGCCTTCCGCTATCTGCGGCCACGCCGATGGCCGAGCCGGACGTCATCGTGACGATCTGCCTCAGGCCTTGATAGTCAATGATCGTCGCTGTCGCATAGCTTGGTTTGTCGCCTACGCCGGTGCACGTCCAGACCGTTTGGCCGGTCTCTTTATCGAGGGCCACCATGCCGATCTCTTCGCCGCCGGGAAAACAGATGACCTTATCGCCGTCGATGAGCGGCGATTCACTGATGCCCCATTGGATCGTTCGACCATTGAATTGCTCCAGTATGTTCATCGCCCAGATCGTAGAGCCTGTTTTGGCATTGATGCAGATAAGATTCCCCGTCCCGCTGAGATTATACAGCTTGCCATCGGCGAGCGTCGGAGTGGAGCGGGTCCCCGGATGGCTGCCTCGGTACGCCGGACCGTTTTTCCGCTGCCAAATCTGCTTGCCCGATAGATCCATCGCCGTGATGACGGTGGCTTTCTCAAGGTCCCCGGTCGTGTAGATCACGCCATCGACAATGGCCACGCTGGCAAATCCATGTCCGAGCGCATCTGCCCTCCAGACCAGATCAGGTCCACTTTCGGGCCAGGATTTGAGCAGGCCGGTTCCGGCCGAGCGGTTGTCCCGCCGAGCACCGTGAAACTGCGGCCAATCTTCGGCCACCGCCGTTTGCAAACCGATCAGCAAAATGGTTATCGCCAACGATGCCCTGAGACCCGTAACCGCCTGCCTGCACAGCAACAATGTCCTCATAGTAGAACCAACCACCAATCACCTTTGCCTATAACTCAACGGCCGCCCCGGTCCATTTCGCCCGTCAATTCCCCAACGAAGCGTCACGGCAGCAAATCAAATTGACAAAAAGCAGCACGAAAGACCGACTATTCACGCGCGACTTCGCTTCTTAGGTTCTTACGAAAGCTCTCTGCAATATCCTCCCATCGCTTCGCCAGTTGTTCGACCTTCTCCGGATGCTCCGATGCCAGATCATTCATCTCACAGCGATCAATCCTGAGGTTATAGAGTTCCCACCTGCCCTTCGCGCCGTCCTTTGCAACCAACTTCCAATCACCCATGCGAATGGCCCTGTTACCTTTGTGGCACCACCACAGACTCTCGTGCTTTATGGTTCCATCCGCTGCAAACACCGGGACAAGACTCCTGCCGGGCCTCGCAGGTGCCGGCACACCTTCAGTCGTCTCGGGCCAGCCGCCTCCCGCCAGCTCCAGAACCGTCGGCGCTATGTCAATAAAATGCGACGGATCATGCCGCAGCTCACCCTGAGCCCGGATGCCTTCGGGCCAGTGGGCGATCAGCGGCGAGGAGATACCTCCCTCATGGTTCCAGTGTTTGTGCAACCGAAAAGGTGTATTGGCTGCTGTTGAGAAACCCGGACCAAGACAAAGATAGCTCTTTGCCGATCCCATCGGAGCCGCCGGGTCATGACCGTCGCCCCTGATGATCTGTTCGGCACTGGCCCCATTATCGCTTGCAAAGAGTATGAGCGTATTCCGGTAAGCGCCCATTTCCTTTAGCTGCTGGATAATCCGCCCGATTTCCAGGTCCATGCGGGTGATCATCGCCGCGTGGATCGCCATCTTGGTCGCCTGAAATCTCTTCTGCTCTTCGGTAAGGGTATCCCAGGCCACCGCCCTGGCCGCCTCGCCCGGCCCGATCCTGGCCTTCAGTTCATCGGGCGCCAGATTCCAGCTCGGGACGATGTCCGTATCACGGCCGGATAAAGCAGAATTGATGATCCCCATCTCTTTCATTCGGTTCCATCGGCGCTGCCTTACCATGTCCCATCCTTCAAGATACGCCCCGCGGTAAGAGTCAATATCCTTCCGCAAGGCATGAAGCGGGAAATGCGGGCTGTAGAACGCCACATACTGGAAGAACGGCTTGTTGCCGTGCTTGCGTTGGTGGAGCCTGAGGCATTGAATGGCGTGATCCGCAATCGCAACGGTCGAATAGTAGTCCTGGCCCGGTTGGACCGGTGCGACAACGCCGTCTTCTTTCCAAGGCTTGGAATCGAAGAAGCGGTCCCAGTCACAGCCGCTCCTTTCACCTCCCCACGAACGCTCGAACCCACCGTCTATCGGATCCCCATCGATATGCCACTTGCCGCTGTGATACGCGCTGTAGCCGCATTGTTTGAGCAATTCCGGAAGCAGCGGAGCCCAGGCGGGACGTTTGCCCAGTTTGACCCCGGGCATCGTGTCACGACGTATCTGTTGTGCATAATAACCTGTCAGTATCGAGGCCCGTGAAGGCCAGCAGCGGCCCGTGGAGTAATGCTGTGTGAACCGAAGACCGCCGGCTGCCAGCGCAGAGAGATTCGGTGTGCGAATATCGCCGCCGTAACATTCGGCATCCGAATACCCCATATCATCGGCCATGATAAGAAGGACATTCGGTTTACTTGCTTTCTCCGCCCGCGCCCGGCTCATGGTCAGGCCCGACAAAGCCGCCAGCCCCAATGCGCCGGTGGCCCTTCTGATAAAATCGCGTCTGGTTATATTCATGCTTTCACCTGGCTTTCCTGTTTGTATATGATGTGTTAGCAAATCTCAACGGGGCTTTTTCACTGACCAAACGATCCTGTTCTGGCCCACCTTCAGGTCTGCAAGCGGCCCGGCAATTGGCCGTGTACGCTCCTTGCCGTTCAAGTCGGCGTCCACCTTGATCGGGTCGCCGAAGCGGTCCTCAATCGTTTGGCCGACGGTCGGAAAGACGCCGACCAGCTCAGCATTGACCCAAGGCCCTTTCACTTGGAACGGCGCATCATTCATGGAAAATGTGATCGTGGTTCCCAGAGGATGATCTTTGATGGCAAGTTCCGTGATATAGGAATCGACCGCGCTGTTCTGATCGCCGAAGGAGCTCTTCTGTGCTCCGGCCAGGAAGACGTTGTAATCCGATGCGTAGCCTGGAGCCGTTTTCACCTGGTCGAGTCCCTGGCGGACAAAAATATTGTTAAACCACCTGTCATCCTGGGCGGTGCCGGATTTGCGTCCGACCCCTATGGTCGTATGCGGCTTATAATACTGGGAACGGCGCTTCAGGTCGGGCCGATACTCGTACCCGCAATCGACAAACAGATTGTGCGCAAACACCGTGGCCTCGGAGTTACTTCTGGTTGGCTGGCCCACCAGGACGTTGTTGTCCACCAGAATGGGGCCGTGGTTCATCTCCAGGAAGACGGTGGCGGCCTGCGTGTTGTAGATCAGATTGCCGGTAATCCGGGTTCCCTGGTTGGCGAAGTCCATCCAAATCCCGAAAGCGCCCTGCTGCTGATGATAGACGCCGCGGATCAAATTACCGCTGATGACGGTATCGACGCTATTATGGAATTTGATCGCCGCCGTTTCCCAGCCGCCGAACTCCTTGCGGTAATTGGTATCCTCGATGAGATTGCCCAGGATGAGCGAGCGCGTTGCGCCTTTCTGGCCGGCTATGCCTGCTTGTCCACAGCGCCGGATGACGTTGTTGCGGACGATGTGGTCGCCATAGGCGTCGATATCGCTGTAATCCACGCCCGGCGCATGTCCCAGAATGATGCCCACACAGCGGGCGTTGACAATCATGCAATTTTCGATGATCCAGTGCTTTCCCATCCGTGGGCCGACGGCGCCCATTTGCAGCGCCAACGTCGGCGGCGCCCAGTTTGCCGCGGCGTGCATAAAATGAAAGCCATCGACGGTGATGTATTTCAGACCGGTGACCTCAGGCACAAAAAGGCTCTCGCGCACGTTAATCTCGGCCAGCTCCGTATTGGGATCGGCTTTGCCGAAATGGGCCCGAATCGTCGTTGTCTTTTCGCCGACCTCACAGTGCCAGCTTTGCTCGGCTTCGGCCACTTCTTCCGCTGTCTCTTTTTCGTAAAAGGCCTCGCCATTGAGATAAACGTCCCCGCGATGATGCCACTGGCCGTAATTCAGCCAGCCCCCGGAAACATTCAGGGCATAGGGATTGTAATCGCCGAAGAATGAGCTCGGCAGCTCGACTTTCCAAACGCCGCCGGCCTCGCGCTTCCAGGAGTCGATACGCTCGGAGCCTTTGATGATGACCTTTTCGCCCGGGGCCGCGCGGTAGATAATGCGTGCGTTCTCGTCCAGACCGCCGCGCGGCGGTTTGACCCACTCGCGATACGTCCCGGCGTGAACCGTCACCGTATCGCCGGGCTGGGCGACTTGGGCCGCCTTGTTGATAGTAAGGTATGGACGCCTCTGATTACCGGGATCAGAATCGCTTCCCGTCTTCGCTACATGAATCTCACGCGCAGATACATCTGAGCCAGCGAGAACAACTATGGCAATACATGCCGCCATTGAGATGGTCCATGTCTTGAGTGTCATTTCTTCGTCTCCGCTTAAGCTGAGTTTTAATTTATTGAGGTGCCTGGCTACGCGCCACAACACCCTTTCCCGTGTCAGAATCTGACGGTCGCCGTGTGGCCTGTCTTGTCCACCACTGCCTTGGTCTTTACCGTGCGGCCTGCATGCTCAACGGTGATTTCGTAGTGGCCGAGGAACGCAGAGACTTCGCAATAGCCCGATGCGTCCGTGCTACGCTCCTCGTTCGTCCACCACGTCTTGAAGACCAGCTCCTTCCACATCTTCCCGACCGGCTTGATCGACCAGTCTCTGCGCCACAGCGCTGCATTCGGCCGCCAGTGCCGGCCTTCCCAGAAGCCCCACATGACGATGGCGTTGAACGACGGGTGGCTGAAGGTGATCGTCATCACGTCGCGCAGGTAGTCGGCCTGGAGCTGCTCGTCGCGGGCGTCGATGTCGAACTCGGTGAGTTGCAGCGGGACGCCGAACTTAGCGAAGCGATTGTAGAGCTCCCAGAGCCCGTCGATCGAGCGCAGCGAGTTCTCCCGAAAGTGGGCCATGAAGCCGATGCCGTCGGGACCGGCCTTGTTTTCGACGAGGTACCGGATGATCTTCTCGTAGGCCTCGATGCGGCTGCCGCCGGGCAGGATCTGCCCCTCGTTGACCCACAGGGGCGTCTTCGTCCTCGAGCGCGCGTGGCGGATGATCCTGGCGTAGATCTCGTTCGAGCCGGCGACCGTCGCCATCGTGTCGCCCCAGCCGATGATGTGGTTGATCGCGTCCCACTCGGCCAGGCGCCCGTCGGTGAAGGCGAGCATCTCGTCGATGTGCGCCGACAGCTCCGGCCAGAGCTTCTCCGGGTCCTTGCGGTAGTTGGTCGGCTTGTAGGATTCGCGGCTGAGCGGCG
>Ga0209427_10009330_pt1 | contig 10958 bp, 10 predicted proteins | sample DeeMarSWOR136_30_FD_187465 | JGI IMG/M metagenome (GOLD analysis project Ga0209427, IMG submission 187465) | Marine sediment microbial communities from White Oak River estuary, North Carolina - WOR-1-36_30 (SPAdes) (version 2) | ecosystem: Environmental > Aquatic > Marine > Intertidal zone >... | reverse complement strand
GATTTGTAATAAGTCAATGTGTAAATATTCGGATCGTACAATTACACCCGGCGTCGATGAGGTTCCAGAAATAACTCGTGCTAGTCCATTTTCCCATATGCTGAAAGTAACTCCTCTAGGAGCAATTATAAATATACCTAATAAAGTAAATAAAATGCCATAAATGGCAAATACTCGAAATAACTTATAATAAGCTTTTTTAGTCCCCTTTATCATTGCTTCGTAAAGAAACTCCCCAAATATTGTAGACATGAAACAAACTGCTAAGAAGGGTAAAACTGGTACTTGAGGAAGCGGGGAACTTAAAATAAAATGTAAAATAAAAACACCTATATTTATATCCTTGAATTCATACAGGAGTTCCCGAATCCAAGGGGAAAAGTAAATTATTAGTACACCAATTATAGCTCGAGCAGACTTACTCAATTTTATAATATAGTAAGAAAAAATCTGAGAGAAACCAATGAACATTAGTATGTTCCAACCCCATAGATTTGCAGGAAATGGGACTGCAATACCAGAAGTCATTAAAGACATTGGATTGAATAACATACCTATAATAATAATTACTCCCCCTCTTAGAAAAATCCCATTACGAACTGCTTTAGGTGAAACTAGTTGTTTTTTTCTTTTAAGGCTGAAAACAACACTTAAAGCCGAAAGAAAAACAAACAAAGAGGGACCTAAAACATCCATAAAAGCAAAAACAAGTCCATAGACATATATCCAATCTCTGTCAAGCCAACTAACACCTCCATGAGCTAATATTATCCATACCAGTGCAAATCCTTTAACAAAGTCTATTGAAGCAATTCGTTTTGATCTATCATTTTTAATGTCATTGTTGAATTCTTCTTCAATTGTCATCGACATTCTCGATCTTACTCTGATAATAATAATATCCTAAAAATTTTGTTAATATAATTGAACGTTAAACATATTAAAACCTTTTTGTTATTATTATAATTTGTACATTCTCCAAGTAAAACGCTCTGTATTTAAAAACACCCATAATACATCTGTTCTATATTTTATCTACATTGATTTGCATAATATAGGACTAAGCAGTAGTATAATAGCATCAATAAAATTAACCCTCCCATATTAAATGGGACAAATAAATAAGTTAGATAAAAAATTCCCCAAAAAACAACCATTAAAATAGCTAAAAGATAATGAAGATATTTGACCATTTTATAATTTCTAAAATTCTTATTGAAAATAAGAAAAAAAATCAAAAAGGGGGTTAAAATAACAAGATGATGAGGCCAAGAATCAAAATAAACTATCAATAAAACTAAAAGTCCTGTAAAATATCCATTAACTAATTTTATTGGTTGATTAGAGATCTGAATATATAAGTAATATATTGGAATTAAGATCAATAAGCTTATTATTACAAAAATTAGAAAACCACTAATATCTATTTGAATCAATTGTAAAAAAGTCAATATAATTCTAGTAAGACTGAATGACGGATTTATTTCAATACCTCCTTCAATTGCATAGGTATATTCTCCAGTAAGATTGACATTAATAAAATCAGCAAGCATCTGGGGAAAAATTAAAAAATATACACTTGATAGCATTATTACAATGATAGATCCTAATAATCGAATAACAGTTTTTTGAAGTTTAAAAGTAAATTTCTTGTTTTTTTTATTATAATTAAGAAATATTAGAAATGGTAGAATTAAGATTAAGGTAGGTCGAATTAAAATTCCAAATCCTAATAAAAAACCTCCTATTAATTCATACTTAAAACCTTCTTTCAAGAAATAAAATAAAGAAGAAAGAATAAAAACACATACTAAAATATTTATCTGTCCTAAAAAATAATTCATAAATTGTGCTAATGTTATTAGAAAGATGGCACTTTGATGAAGAATTGTTTCATTTTTATTAAGGTTAAAGACATCTTTGAAATTATTAAGCTTAAAGTTAAGATTTGAGTCGTGAGATAAGTTCTTGTAAATTTGAATAATTTTAAAGATGAGATAAATTATTAAGATGTTTAGAGATAAATTGAAAATTTGGAAAATAAAATAACCTAACTCTAATCCCAAAATTGAAAAGGGAGTAAAAAAGTAAGCAGAAAGTGGTAAATATCTAAAAGGAAATGGAGAAAGTAAAGAATTATATAAGTTTGGTAAATCTTGTATAACATTCAACCCTGCATAATGAAATGTAAGATAATCATTTTCATCCATGTTCATTAGAGGACTCTCTAAAAAATAGAAAAAAATGAATGTTAAGATTATATAAAAAATATTTATAGTACAGGCTATAAAAAAAAATAATCGGGTTTTATACATTAGAAATCTTATCTTATCTGTTTAATAAGTTAGTTGATGAAATCATTTAGTTCCACTGTCTTTACTCAATTTTTTCATGAAATCTTCCATTTTTTTAACTTTTTCATGTTTCTTAATTTTTGCATACATCTTTTTTGTAGTTTTCTTAACTGCTTCGCCTGACTTTTGACCTATTCTACCAAATTGAACCATTATCCATTCAGGTGAACCAACTCCTTTAGCAAATTCCATCCAAATATACATAAAAGTCCCTAAGAACCCCTCATAAGAAAAAACAACAATTAAGAAAAAGATTACACTAAATTGATTAAAGAAAAGTGGAATAAATAGGAAGTGAATTAAAAATAAACTTAACGAAATTTTGCCGAAATATATTAGCACATTTGTAAGATCACCAGATTTATTTTTAATATCAATAAAATAAAAGAAAATGGCAATAATTAATAATGCAGCACCTTGATTATAAAACATATTTCCACTTGTTCCTCTTATTAAGAAATTTGGCATTCCAGGAATTACAAAATAATCTTGATTATTTGCAATTTCTAATAAATCTAAATGAGGATATTCAGATAATTGCATAGTACCTCCCATAAAAGTTGGAGTTTGTAAAGCCCAGCCTGGTTGCCAATCAGTAAGATTTAGCCCATTAGGAAAAGGAACAAAAATTCCAACAATAATAAAAATTAGTCCCCATACAAAAAATATTCTAAACAAACCAATGTAAGCATTTTTTGTGCTTTTATTCATTGCCTCATAGATATATTCACCAAAAATGGTAGAAATAAAAGAAATAGAAATCCATGGTAGTAGTGTTAAATGAGGGGTTGGAGATGTAATAACGTAATGTAGAATACTTAATAATATATTTCCTGTTACTTTACCTTCATAAAGGATAGCTCTTAAAAAGGGAGAGAGAATGATTATTATTATCCCTATTATAATGCGGTTAGATTTTTTTAATTTTAAGATATAATAAGAAAAAATTTGAGAGAATCCAATAAAAGTAATAATATTCCACCCAAAAATTATTACAACTACTTTTCCTGTATTTAGATCAACGCCTATTATATTAGTAAGCATTCCTAAAGCAATCATCACAATACCACGAGTAAAAACTTGATTTCGTATAATTTTTGGATGTAAAATACCTTCTTTTCTTTTAATACTAAATATTACGCTTAATGCTGAAAGGAACACGAATAAAGAGGGGCCAAGAATATCTAAGAGGGCGAAAAGAAGTCCATATAGATATAATGAATCTGCATCAAGCCATCCTTGTGCTGTATGAGCTAATATTATAAAAACAATTGCAAATCCTTTCACAAAATCTATGGACTTGATTCGTCTAGGAGAAGCATAATCTCTTATATCTTCTATAGGAATTTCTTCTTTTAAATAATTAAAAAGAGGTGGTGATTCAGTTTCAATTTCCATACCAGATTGGGATGTCATTTTACCTCAAATCATTATTAGGATTACTGTTCATAAACTAAAAAAAATTAAATTTTCTAAATTTATTTTAATATTATTCTTTTTGAATTTTTATAATTTTTTAATTTTAATAAAAAAATTTTAATGAAATTTAATGGAACTCAAAAAGTATCTTAATACGTATATTATTGGTCTTATTGGTTCAATAGTATTAATACTATCTGAATTTTTCTCATGGTTTTCAGAATATAATTTAATTGAATTATATGTTTTCTATAGTATAACACCGATAGAAGATTCTTTTCTGTATATATTTCCGTTATTAAGTGGAATAATATGCTTAATTGCAAGTATTTTAGTGATATACAAAATTGAGTTAAAAGTTAAATCTGCTATAATATTTCTCGTTGGATTAGGATTTTTTGTTATGTTTTTTATTGATCATATTATTCAAGAAATTACTTCCTTCCCTAATCCAGGTATTGGTTTCTATTTAGGAGTAGTTGGATTTCTATTAATCCTATTTAATATACTAAATATGTTATTAACAAAAGAAAAACAAATGGAAGGTAATTAAGAATTTCTAATAAGCCCAATGAAACTGAAAGTGAATCCAATGGACAAGACGCTGAAGCAAGCTACTATTATGCCTTAAGTCATGAAATCCGAAGAAAAATAATAAGGATTATAGGAGACAATGAATACACTTCTTTTACAAAACTTAAAAAAGAACTTGCAGTAAGTACTGGAACAATATATCATCATCTAGATACTTTATCAGAATTAGTAGAGCAAAAGCAGAATAAGAAATATTATTTGAAAGAATTAGGAATCTATGCATATAATTCTTTAAAAAACAATGTTGAAACGATTAAAACCCCAGATTTTGCACATAGAGAACTTAAATATCCAATTTTAAGGAAATTAATGTGGCTTACATCAAAAAGATTTATCCAATTTGAAAAAAAAGATAAAAAGTATTCTATAGCTATATCCATAGGAATACTCGTATTAGGAACGATTTTTTGTGGAATAAATGGTTATTATTCCTTTTTATTATATTTTATGGAGATAAGCCAATATAATTTGGAATTTTATTTTCAGATTTTAATCGGTTTAAGTTTTATAGCAAACTTCTTTATTTTTTTTATTATTATTGAAGGTATATCACGAATTTTTTATAAAAAGAGTGAAAATGTAGTAGATTTCTTGGCTTCTTTTGCAGTCATTCTGTATCCTTTGGTTTTTTTCCTTATAACCCATTGGTTTTTTAAACTATTTAACCTACTAATCATCAATGTATTTAATTTATTAGATAAAGTTCTATTGATTATTTTTCAAGTCTGGTCATTATGGTTGTTATCATATAGCTTATGTGTAAAAAAGGGGTTAAAAATCGAGAGTAGCTTAATTATATCGCTTCTACTCCATTATGGTGGTTTTACTATAATATTGGTTTTTTTGGTTTAATAATATTGAAATTGAGACTTTCAAAAGATTGAATTATATCATTTAATCGTATTTTTGATAAGGAAAGATCTTTTGTTTTTGTAGCAATAAAACAAGAGTATAGATTGTTCTTATTCAGAGAAATAGGAGGAGTGACTAATTCAGGAATTGATTTGATTAATTTTGGTATTAAATCTTCATTAACTAATTTTAAATTTACAAAATTGTTATATTTAAAATCAATTCGAGTAAAAAAAGAGCAATGTTTTAAATCTATTTCAAATTCATTGATATTTTTAATCTTAGCGTTAAAAATTAGTTCAGCAATATTGAAATTAAGAACGTTCCTTAAACCTATATATGAAGTGGTTAATCTTGGATTAATCTCTATAAAATTAATTGATTGATTACTTTTTTTTATAAAATCAATTCCAAAATATCCTTCGATTTTAAGGTTCCTCAACTTTTTTATAATGATTGAAATTTTTTCGATTAATTCTTTATAATTTTTCAAAGGAGTATATCCACCGAGATATTCAGATTGTTTATTCTTAATATTTATATTTTGAGAATTGATACTCAAGATTAATGGATTTATATATAAATTTGGGAATCCTATTAAAGAAAGACTTAAAGCTCTTCCGTCAATAAATTCTTGGATTATATATGTCCTTTTTTTAGCCGTACTTGTATTAAAATCATCAAAAAAATTTGATATTTGAGTTTTTTTTTCAAAATAATGAATAGATTCTGCCCCAACTCCATCTTCAGGTTTAATAACGATAGGGCATTTTAGTTTTCTATATTTACGAAGAATGAAATTCAAATCTAAAGAATCCCTTTTAAAAGGAATTCTGTAAGTTTTTGGAGTTAAGAGATTAGTTTTTTTAAATGCTTTGTAAGTAATAATTTTAGATGTTCCATATTTAATTCCAAATAAATTTGTGCTTAAAATGATTCTGTTATGATTTTTAGCTATTCTTGTTAATAGATAAAGAATTTTCGATGTTTCTGGAGCAATGATAAATACATACTTACTATTCTTGATTAAATCTTTGAAAATATGGATATAACTTCTATCTTTTTCTACTTTTCTTATAATATCAGCTTGGAGAAATTTAGATAAATAACAAATCCTATAATCTAACATAGTATGAATCTCAAAACCTAATATCTTAAAATCTGTAATAATCGATCTTAACATACCAAATCCTTCACAAAAAAGTGAAGTTGGTATATTATCTCGACAAAAGCCGCCACCAGAAACAAATTCAAAAATGAATATTTTATTATTATTCAATTTCTACTATCTTTTTTAAAATATACTTAATAAAATTTATTATATGACTAAGTGACTAATAATTCAAAATTGTTAATGGATTTAAAAATTGCATCAAAAGATTTTAAAAGAAATATAAAATATTGTTATGTAACCATAATTTATTAAAAAATGCTGGTTCTGATATGATTTTTGATGAAGAAACCATGAGAAGGATAAGGTATCTTCACTTTAAAACTAAACATTTAGAAGATGCTTTAGAAAAAGATGATGAACATTTTAGTCTTGATGATTTAAATCTAATATTAGAATATACTAAGATTTTAAACATTAATTATAAAAATGAGATCCAAAAAAATATACTAAAAGAACTTGATATAACTCAAAATTATCGTGATCCTGAAGCTAATAAAGAAATTGAGATCCGAGATATAATGTTTGAATGTTCTCGTGCTTTATGGGTTATGGCAAAAGCATATTCTCACTTATCTGAGAAGTATGAAGAAGAAGAGGAGTGGGAGAATGCAATTATTGCTATGACAGAATGTAGTAAGATTTATAAAACAGCTGCATATTTTAGTGCTGCTGCTGTATATCAAGAAGAAAAGGGAGAAATTCTTAATTCAGAAAATCTTGAGTTAAACTCAGAAGAATCAAGAATAATTGCTCAAAGTATCGCAGCTTTGCGAGAAGAAACTAGTAACAATATCTATTTCTCTTCAAAATTATATGCAGGTCTTAGTATGTTATCGAAGCGATTATTTTATCTTAAAAAGCACGACGAGAAAAAGAAGCAGCAAATAAGAGCCCAATTTCATTACGATATGGGAAAGGCATGTTATCTAAAAGCACGTGCTTCCCTAGAATCTTCTATCACATTAATTAATAAAGAAAAAGTATCGAAATTACAGAAAAAAGCTTTATGGTATTTTTTAAAAGCGAGAGATATTTGGGATGATATGCTAAAGAATTTAACACTTTCAAATAAAGAAAAAGAAAATGTTGAATTAAATTTATCGATTGTGGAAGGAAATTTAAAAGAAATTGATGTTGAACAATTAAAATATGATGATATAAAAAAGATACAAGACCCCGAACCAATCATAATTATCCCAGAAAATTTAGCTCCATTTGTACCAAAAAGTGTTATATATTTAACTAAATTTGTACCTAAGGATTTAAATGTCAAACGTTTTAAATCTTATCAAAAAAAGAAATTAGATGAAAAAATACCTTATAGTAAAAAAGAAAAATTAATTGACCAAAAAGCTGGAGTAGTAAGAACAATCAACGAGTTAAAAGTATTAAAAGAAAATGATGAAATAAATGTTGATAAATTTGCTGAACTTATGGAAAAATATTCTATAAAACTAAAGATGATCGATTCAGCTATTGAGAAATTAGCTAAAAGATAAAAAATTAACTAAGCACTTTCTATTTTTAATATTAATTCACCTTATTTTGTTTTTTCAAAGTATTTCTTACGATCCTTTTCTATTTCAGCATTTCTTCGAGACTCTTCTAAAAAGACTAAATCATAAACCTCTTTAAGAACTAAACCAATCAACAGTATCTCCGTAAGAATAATAAGAGATATCATTAAAATTTCTAAATTATGTAGATTTCTAAAAAAAAGGCTTGCAAATACAAAAACATGGGGTATGTATATTAAGGTAACAATTCCTATGTTTTTTGCAAACTTTATTATATTTTTAGACTCTAAGCGATATTTTTTATGCAAATTTAAAACATTCCATAAATAATACAGAGAAAACAAAATATTTATGGAACTTAAAATAAATATTATATCTCTTTCTTGAGATTGAATATCAATATATGGTTTTAATACTATTGATCCAATCATAAGAGTTATTGAAAACAGAAATAATATTAAAGATAAAGATAAAAGCCCATCATGGAACTCTTTAAAGTCCAATAGTCCACCACTATTTTATAAATATTATAAAAGTTAAATTGAGATTATTGAATGAAAGTAATAATGTATTAAGTTATTTTATAATCACTGATAATAACAATTTTCGATATATTTGCCATTTTTATTCTAAGTAACCTTTTTAATAGATATTATGTCTGAAAAAGTTTCAATTCTATCATCTATTCAAAAGATGCTAGCAGATTTAATATATATCAATAGTATAATTGCAACTGAGCTTATGAAAATTACAGAGAACACAGCCACAATTCGACACGGTGAAGAATTTTTAAGTGAGACAAGTTGTCCAACTGAGCATTATGAATTATGCAAAAGCATTATTCAAATTATAAAAAAATATCAAAAACAACAAATAAATATAGCAATATTAGAAAGCCATACTTTAAAGCATATATAAATAAATTTAAAATGGTTGAATTATGCCGAATAAGCTTGATAGGTTTGTAGAGAATCTCCAAAAAGAGATAATTCATAAAGAACTAGAAGATCATAATTAAATAATTGTAGAATTATTTAATAAGCCTCAAAATTGGAGAAAGCCACCAAAAGAAGAAATAACGATATTTGAAGAAAAACGAGATAAAAAGAAAGGATTTTGTTTAGGATTATACCTAAAAATTAAGAATAACATTATCATCAAACCTAATTTTATAACAGATGGATGTGGTGTTATGGTTGCAACAGGCTCTCAAATAATGTTAGAATTACAGGAAAATCAATCAAATTTGCTGAAAATTTGAATAAAAATTATTTAAATGATGCTCTGAACGGGATATCTCCCGATGAAATTTATTGTATTGATTTAGCAATCAAAACTCTCAAAAGTGTTATTAAAAAATATAAAGATGTTAAATAATTTAGATTTATAATGAAGGATTTAGAAATTGAAAATGTTGATATTCCAATAAAAGGAGATAATATTGATCTGAAGGGGTCAATTTATTATACAACAAAAACTCCATTAAAGGCTCCATGGATAATTATATTAGCAGGATTCTTAGCTCATCGTGGTACTGATTTTGAGAAATATTTCATTGAGAGATTTGCAAATGAAGGATATTACGTTTTATCTTATGATTATCGAGGTCATGGAGAGAATATAGAAAGTGTTGATAAATTTAAACTTTATAAAATGACTCCTAGAATTTTTTCTGATATTAACGAGGTAATAAGTTGGATATTGGAAAATCAAGAAAACAGACTTTTGCAAGAAAAAATGATTCTCTTCGGAAGGAGCTATGGAGGAGCAATAGTCTTAACTCATGGTTTTATTGATATGAGGGTTAACTACTTAATTGCTCTATGTGCTAGATACGACTACTTAACGGTTCAGTTAAAAATTCCAGAGCATTTAAAAATGCAGATGGCTAAAGAAATAAGTCCAAAATATTTTTTAAGGAAAACGCTATTAAATAATGAAAGAATCCTTTTAGCGCATTGTAAAGATGATAGAAGAATCCCTTTTGAAAATGTTCTTAAGATTAAAGAGCATTTAGATTTGAGGGATAAAAATGTAATAATATACGAAGAAGGAGGCCATTCATTTGAAGGTCATAAAGATCATCTTTTTAGCTGTATTATGGATTTCTTGAAAAAAATATAAGAAAGCAAATTATAAATTACATATCAATTATCATAATAATTGGTGAGATTTTTGGAAAGAATAGTGATTGTAGGACCAGCCTCACAAATTCTTGGTGTTGAAATAGCACAAGAATTAGGTATTGAAGCATTAAACACAGAAATTAAGAAATTCCCAGATGGAGAAAACTATCTTAGAATTAATATAGAAGATGAAACTTTAATTACCGGAAAAGAAGTAATAATAGTACAATCAACAGGGCCTAGTTTTAATGCTGATCAAAATGCTAGACTAATGGAACTTTTTATGATGATTGATTCTGTTAAAAGAATGGGTGCAAAAAAAATTATAGTGGTTGTTCCATACTTAGCATACACCCGTCAAGATAAGATATTTAGACCAGGAGAAAGCCAATTTTCAAATGTAGTCCTACAAATGATTAATTATATTGGTATTGATGAGTTTTATTCAGTGGATATTCACACTCCACAAGTATTAAATGATTGTTCATGTAAAGCAATTAATATTGATTCTATGAAATTGCTTGCTGATTATATTAAGTTAAGGGGGGCAAGTGATATAGTAGTAGTTGCACCAGATAAAGGAGCCATTGAAAGATCAAGTGCTTTTGCAAACCACTTTGGAGAGAATGTTCCTATAGAAGTATTTGAAAAAAAACGCGATGTTAAAACTGGAGAAATAAAGATGAAAGGTTCTTTAGACCTTAAAGAGAAAGACGTTGTTATTGCGGATGATATTATTGCTACAGGAGGGACAATGGCAACTGCAATAAAATTAGCTAAAGAAAGTGGAGCTAGAAAAGTGTTTGCTGTCGCTACTCATGCATTATTACTAGGTCAAGCGAAATATAAAATTTTAAAAGCAGGAGCGGATGAAATAATCGGGACAGATTCAATTGATAATGAAGCTTGCAAGGTTTCATTA